>Ga0210044_10000410_pt1 | contig 64543 bp, 65 predicted proteins | sample CryGey13umfilter_2_FD_183959 | JGI IMG/M metagenome (GOLD analysis project Ga0210044, IMG submission 183959) | Groundwater microbial communities from aquifer in Utah, USA - Crystal Geyser 4/9/14 3 um filter (SPAdes) (version 2) | ecosystem: Environmental > Aquatic > Deep subsurface >... | reverse complement strand
TGCCCGGCGACAACGTCAACCTGACGGTGGAACTGATTGTGCCGGTCGGCCTGGAGCAAGGCTCCAAATTTGCCATCCGCGAAGGCGGCCTGACCGTTGGCGCGGGTGTCATCACTAAGATTATCGAATAAACTCGGAAAGTTGGTAAGCAAGCATGGCATCTAAAAAGAAAGATGTTCGTCCCGTTATTACTTTTCAGTGCAACGAGTGCAAAGAACGCAATTACACCAGCCAAAAAAATCGCCGCAATGATCCGCAGCGCATGGAACTGAGTAAGTACTGTCCGCGTTGTCGCAAGCATACGGCGCACCGCGAAACAAAGTAGTTCACTAGTCAGATAGTCGTATGGTTACGGACTATCACAGCCCATAGCCTGAACGACTATCTGACTAAAATAGGCCAGTGGCTCAATTGGTAGAGCGCTCGTCTCCAAAACGAGTGGTTGTGGGTTCAAGTCCTGCCTGGCCTGCCTGATTTGGACGCCGTCCGTGTAGGCGGCGTTTTCACCGTACAGCATAAGGAGAGTTTGCCTTGGCAGAAAAAGAAAAAAAAGAAATCAAACAGCCAAATGCCGTTGCTCGTTTTTACCGGGAAACCGTCGGTGAACTGCGCAAGGTTAACTGGCCAACTTGGCCTGATGCCAAAAACTTGACTGGTATCGTCATACTGGTTCTGGTTGTGATGGCCGTTTACCTGAGTGTTGTAGATGCCATCGGCGCTTGGTTTGTAAATTTAATTCTGGGCGTGTAAGACTTTAGAAAGAGATTGTTATGAGCGTGCAGGATGCTTCCGAGCTTGACCAAACTATCCCCGGCGATGAAATTCCCCTTCCGGCGGATGATACTTCTGCGCCTAGCGAATCTGCCGCGGATCAGCCTGCCTGGTTTGTCATCCATTGCTATTCGGGCTATGAAAACAAGGTTCGGCACAATCTCGAGCAACGCATCGAAACGATGGGCATGAAGGACAAAATTTTCGATGTCGTTATTCCCACGCAAGAAGAAATTGAAGTGCGCGAAGGCAAGCGTCGTACGGTGGAGCGGCACATCTTCCCTGGTTATGTGTTGGTAAATCTGATTTTGACGGAAGAGTCATGGTATGTTGTGCGTAACACTCCCGGCGTGACTGGTTTTGTCGGCATGGGCGAAGAACCGACGCCTCTGCGGCCCGAAGAAGTCAATTTGATTATTAAGCGCATGGAAGCCGAAGCCCCAACTATCCACGTAACATTCAAAGTGGGTGAGCGAGTCCGCATCACGGATGGACCATTCAACGACTTCCGTGGCATTGTGTCAGAAATTGACATGGAACGTACCAAGGCCCGTGTGATGGTTTCGTTCTTTGGACGTGAAACCCCGGTGGAACTTGATTTTCTGCAAGTTGAAAAAGCGTAAATCGGCGTTAGCATCATCGCCGTTTGAAAGTGGGAGGGTTTTCCCGCTAATACCACAACCGGGGTTTGGCCCCGGCACAAGGAGTAGATATGGCAAAAAAACTAAAAGCAGTTGTTCGTCTCCAGCTGGCGGCTGGCAAAGCCAACCCGGCGCCCCCGGTCGGCCCTGCGCTGGCGGGTTATGGCCTCAACATCATGGCCTTTTGTAAAGAATATAATGCCCGCACATCCAATCGCCCGGGTGAAATTCTGCCTGCTGAAATCAGCGTTTACAGCGATGGGTCATTCACCTTTGTGCTGAAAACATCTCCTGCCGCAGTATTGCTTCGCACTGCAGCCGGCGTGGAAAAAGGCTCCGGTGCCCCCAACAAGGATAAGGTTGGCAAGGTTAACCGCGCGCAAGTGCGCCAAATTGCTGAGACCAAGATGAAAGACCTTAACGCCATCAGCATTGAAGGCGCAATGAAACAGGTCGAAGGCACCGCCCGCTCGATGGGCATCACAGTAGTTGACTAGACTGGTGGGAGGGTTGTTTTTGGCAACCCGTTTGCACCACGGAGGAATAAATGGCAAAACACGGAAAGAAATACCTGGCCGCTGCGGCAAAAGTAAACCCTGATACCTTTTACGCGCCCGCTGAAGCGTTGAAGTTGGTTAAAGAGACCGCTTTTACCAAGTTTGATGCGACCATCGAAGTTCACTTGAACACGACCCTCGACTCACGACAGGCCGATCAGCAGTTGCGTGATGTCGTTGTCCTGCCGCATGGCTTGGGTAAAACTGTGCGTGTGTTGGTCTTCGCCGCTGGCGAACCGGCTACTGCTGCCCGCAATGCCGGAGCCGATGCTGTTGCAGACGATGATGAGACTATGGCGAAAATTCAGGGCGGCTGGCTTGATTTCGATGTCGCTATTGCTACGCCTGATATGATGGGTAAAGTTGGCCGCCTGGGTCGTGTTCTCGGCCCGCGCGGTTTGATGCCCAACCCCAAAGCGGGTACCGTTGTCAGCGCCGATGATTTGCCTCGCGCCATCAAAGAAGCCAAAGCTGGCCGCGTGGAATTTCGCCTGGACAAAACTGGCAATATTCACGTCCAGATCGGTAAGGCCTCGTTTGATGAGCAGCAACTGGCTGAAAATTTTGCTACTCTGATGGACGCGATTGTCAAATCACGTCCGACTGGAGCCAAGGGTAACTTCCTGAAGCACATCACCTTGGCGGCAAGCATGGGCCCCGGCATTAAAGTTGACTCCAACGCCGCCCAATCAACGAAAGCGACCGAGTAAGTTCTTTTTACTCTTGCGCATTACTGACAAACGAACTTCGCCATTGACGGCAGGCGCGTATTCTTCGGATAGCGCTTAATGATCCTGCCCAGGTGAAGACTCATAATCCTTCTGGATTAAGTCTTTGCCTGACGTTTGTCGGGCAAAAATTTTTAAGGAAAGGAGGTAATTTTCTTTGGCTATTTCTCGTGAAAGGAAGGATGCTGTCATCGCACAGTATCAAGAGTGGATGGGCCGCAGTCAGGCCGTTCTGCTAGTGGAATATACCGGTTTGAATGTTAAAAACCTGGATGCCATTCGCGCCAAGGTGCGCGAAAGTGGTGGCGAGTTTCATATCGTCAAAAACACCCTGGTTCGTAGAGCTTTTCAAAATGCTGGCATGGAAGCGCCGGCTGAATATTTTGAAAAAAGCACCGCCATCACGTTCGCTTTCAGCGATCCGGCGGCGACTGCCAAGGCATTGGCCGAATCCACAAAGGGCCTTGAACCCGTCAAGGTCAAGGGCGGTTTCTTGGACAAGCAATCTCTGTCCGTCGCTCAAGTGAAGGTCCTGGCAGATCTTCCGCCCCTGCCTGTTGTTCGCTCGCAATTGCTGGGCGTGCTGCAAGCCCCTGCTGGTAAACTGGTTCGCACCATCGCTGAACCCGCGCGCTCGCTGGCTTCTGTCTTCCGAGCCTATGCAGATACGGCTCAGGCTGCTGCGTAACCGGTTGTTACGCATTTTTATCCGTCAAGAATTTTCTCACTGTAATAAGGAGTTTTTACGCAATGGCTGCTAATCTCGATACCCTGGTTGAAGAACTGAGCAAGCTCTCTGTTCTTGAAGCCGCTGAACTGGTTAAAAAATTGGAAGAAAAGTGGGGCGTTTCCGCCGCCGCTCCGGTTGCTATGGCCGCCGCCGCTGGCGCTGTCGCCGCTGAACCGGTCGAAGAGAAGACCGAATTTGACGTCATCATCAAAGATGCCGGCCCGAAGAAAATTGAGACCATCAAAGTCATCCGTCAACTCACCAGCTTGGGTCTGGGTGAAGCCAAGACCCTCGCTGAAACCGCTGGCGGCAAAGTTCTTTCCGCCGTCACCAAAGATGCCGCCGCCGAGGCCAAGAAGAAGCTCGAAGAAGCCGGCGCTGCCGTCGAAGTCAAGTAATCTGTTCACAGATGCTTGCAAAAGTCCCCCCGGAGAAATTCCGGGAGGACTTTTATTGCTGCGTTGATGTTATGCAATCTGAGACAACATCGCTTACTGAATATATTTCCAGTGTTCTACGCCCGGCTCAATTTGATTGCGCCCACGCTCTTTTGCCAGGTACAGACGCTGGTCGGCCATATCTACCAGCCGGATGATGTCATCTGTTTCAGCAGGAAAAATGGCAATTCCCTGACTGACGGTGGGTAATGCAATTTGCCGGCCATCTTCAGCTTGCAACTGAAGCGAATTGACCTTTTCTTGAATGCGCTGCGCGACCTGGGCAGCCTGCTCGCCCGTAGTGTTGATGAGCAGTAAGGCGAATTCTTCTCCACCCCAACGGCCAACGCTATCGCTGGATTTGATGTAGGCGCGCAATAAATGGGTCAGTTCTATCAGTACCCGGTCGCCGGTTAAGTGGCCGTAAGTATCGTTGTATTGTTTGAAATAATCAATATCCATCATAATCAGGCTCATACTCCCGCCGGATTTCTTTAATTCTACGGCGCTCTTTTCCAGTAGTGAAATGAAGTAGCCGTGGTTATATACCTGCGTCAGGCTATCCATTTGTGATTGTCTCTTCACTTCGCCGTGGTGATAGGCGTTATCCAGCGCCAACGCGGCTTGTTGCCCCAAGTTCTCCAGTAATTCCATGTCGGTGCGGTCAAAGGCGTTGTGGCGGTACGACCCGACGGCCAGAATGCCGGTCAGATGGGCGGTAATCATCGGAACGCCCATCCATGACAGGCTGGTGCGTCCTTTGCCAACCACGATTAGTTCCACGCCTTCCAGCTCGACATCATTGCGCAGGTCTGGGATGAAGAGCGGCTGATGGTTGCGTACCACCCAGCCAGAGAGCGTGCCATCAGCGGAGACGGTGGTGTTGTTGAAGCATTCGCCGTCGTCATAGAGTAAATCCAGCCGTATTTGACCAGATTCCAGGATGCCGAGATAATAGGTATCAGCGTCAAGCGCTTCTTGCAGGGCGGCATTAACCAGGTTGACGACTTCCGTCTTGTCCAGCGAAGAGCCAATTTTTCGTCCAAATTCGTTGAGTTTTTCCAGACGTTGAATGCGCGCGTGTGTGGATTCAATCAGCCGATGGATGCTTTCTGCCAGGATGAAGGCCAGTAAAAACAGGCTGAAACGTGTCAACCGGTGTTCTGGCAGTTCATCGTCAATATCTGGGCGCAGCAGGCTGACGCTTGCCAGCGCAGTAAGAAAAATAAAAATTTGCGCTTGTGACCGTCCCCACAGGATGACGGTCACAATGGCGACCAGCGTAATGACAATATGGGGAATAATTTGAACATCATCTGGCAAAAATGCCAGGCTGATGGTGGTGGCAAAGACATTTCCCAGGGTAAATAACAGTCGCCAGCGGTAGACCAACGTGAAACGTACCAGTAAAAGAAAATATAACCCGATGGTGTAGAGAATGCCCGCCAGCCCCAACCAGGTGATTTGCAGTCCACTTTTTGCGCCCAGTGCATTTTGCCACAGGCCGTAACCAATCAGCACGGTGAACAGGAACAAGCCAAACAATGTGGCGGGCCTTGCCAGCCGGTTGGATTCGGCTTCTGTGACGTTTGACGGCGTGCGCTTATTGTTATTTTTCATATCAATGCTGCCAATTCTTCCCTGGCAACGAGCGCCTCAAAGGCTTGCACAATTTCCGGGTCAAATAAAATTGCGGCCTGCCCGCGCAAAAATTCCAGCGCTTCCTCGGTGGAGATGGGTGTACGATAGGGGCGGTTCGTAGTGAGTGCGTCGTAGGCGTCTACGACGGCAAATATGCGCGCGGGAAAGGGAATATCCTGCTCCTTGAGTCCCAGCGGGTAGCCGGATCCGTTCCAGCGTTCCTGGTGATAGCGGATGATGGGCAAAGCCTCCTGCAAAAATGGAATCCCCTCGATAATGCGTGCGCCAATATCGGGGTGCAGACGCATGGTTTGCCATTCTTCAGGCGTCAGCGGGCCGGGTTTCAGCAGAATGGTGTCGCTGATGCCAATTTTTCCGATGTCGTGCAAAATTGCGCCGCGTTCCAATATTTTGGCCTGTTCTTCGTTGAGACCAATTTTGCGCCCCAAAAAGGAAGCGATACGCGCCACGCGCAGGCTGTGTCCTTCCGTTTCACGGTCACGCGCATCCAGAGCAGAGGTGAGCGCCGCCAGCGTTTGGTCATAGGTCACTTCTAGTTCGTTCAAGGCCGCTTCCAGCGCCTCGGCCTGCTTACGGGTTTCGGAAAGCAGGATGCTGCGTTCCAGCGCAATTGAAGCCTGGTTGGCGAGGCTGTGCAGATTATCGGCAAAGCGTGTGTCGCTCCAATTTTTTTCCGGGATGTCGAGCCAGAGCGCACCGTACTGGTGGCGCGGGGTTTGCAGGGGGATGCAGACGCGTGCCAATTCATTTTCGGATGAAAAGATGATACTTTGCCCGCTGGCAAGCGCTTGCCGCACCAGAGAGAGCGGATGATTGTTGCCGGGGTGCAGGCCGGTGGAGTCGATTTGAACTTTGATGCTGACTTTCTGATGAACATCCATCAGAACAATGCCTGCCGCGCGCGCGCGACTGATTTGGTAACAGCTTTCGGCAATCGCCGCCGCCGCGTCGGTAAGTTGCTCAGCCTGAATGACGCGCGTGCTTAACTGGTAGAGCAGGGTGGCGGTGCTGAACATGGAGCGGATTTCCTGATAGAGCCAGGTGGCTTCGATGGCCGCCGCGGCCTGGCTGGCAAGCAGGCGTACCAGACCTTCGTCGTTGTCGGTAAAAGCGCGGTTGCCTTGTTTGCCAAAGCATAATAAAACACCGATGCTGGATTGACGCAAGCGGATGGGGGCAGCCAATAGGGTGCGCAAGTCAAGACTTCCGGTGGGGGTGGTAGTGAATTTTTTGCGCACGTCGCGCACGCGCAAGGGTTTGGAATTGTTCAGCACGGTTTGAATCAGCGTGTTGCCCTCCGGGTCGCTTCCCAACATGCTGCTTAGTGTTGGGGCGTACCCGGCGCTGGCGATGCGTGTGAAGCCGCCGCCCTTATCTACCAATGCCAGGAAAACGTAACGGGCATCCAGCGTTTGCTGGGCGCTGGTTGCCAATTGTTGAATCACTTCCTCCACCTCCAACGTAGTGGAAAGATTGACACCAGCCTGAATCAGCCGCATCAGGCGCTGTTCATGGTCACTGCGTTCCCAGGACGTGACTAAAAGCAAGCCAAGTGTCTCAAGAACGCGAATATCGCTGTCATCAAAGTTATTGACGCTGGCATGGCTGATGAGCAACGCGCCGCGCAGTTGGTTGTAGTTGAGCAGTGGCACGACCAGCTCAGAGAAGTTTTCGAGAGTATTGAGTTGCAGATAATCAGGGTCGAGGCGTGTATCCGCCACCAGCTGTGTGCGGCGCAGGCGCGCGGCGCGCCCAATCAGCCCAACGCGAATGCTCTGTCGGTATTCGGGTGGAATGGCTGTGGCTTGTTCACCGCTGGAAGCCATCAACACCATTTCATCGCGTTCTGGGTCGAATTCAAACACGGCTGTCAGGTTGACTCCCAGCGTGGCCGCAATGGCGTTGGCAGCTAGTTGTGCCGAAACGGGCGCGTCGAGGACGGTGACCAATTCCTGATTCATCTGGTGAAGCAGGTGTAACTGCGCCATGCGATGTTTTTCGCTGCGGGTACGTTCTTCCAGCAGGCGGGCGTATTCTTTCTGTTGACGCGAAACATGGCTTAACATTTCTTGAGAGGTGACAAATGGTTGCAGCAGCAGGTTGACCATTACGGCAAATATTCCATTTTCGCTGGTGTTTTCTATCTCTGCTTTCATTTTTATGCCTTGCAAGCCCGAAAAAATGCCGTTGATCGAAAGCGCAACCGAAATGATCAGTAGAATACTGATTGCGACCACAACTGTGTACCCTACCAGGGCGATATTGCGCACACTGTTCATCTGTGGGCTGGTTTGTGCGCCTGGCACGAGCCGCTCAACGGCCTGCAAAATAAGCAGCGTAAGCGCTAATGAAATGCTATGCCCAATTTCAATCAGGTGAACAAAGCGGCGTCCCAGGCTCTGACCCTCGCGCAAGACAATTTTTTCCCACGGAATGGAGTCCATCCAGAGCAGGCTAAAGGCCGCGCTCCCCGCTACCAGCATTTGTGGAGTGCGTCCGACCAGCAGTCCCAAAAATCCCCACAGTAGCCAGGGAATCGCCATTGGACGGGCGCGTGATTCTGGCGAAATATGGGGACGCAGGCCAAGCAGGATGGCAATCAGTGCGCTCAAAATGAAGCCACTCCCCAGCGCCGCCTGGGTCGGCAGGTGCGGAGGCGTTCCCAATGTGGATGCTACCCAGTCGGGCCGCAAAAATACGGCCAGCCCCAGCAGAAAATGGGCAGCTTGCGTAAGTCCCCGCAGCCAGTCACGCTGATTTAGCCAGGGCGCAACGGAGAGAACTGCCGCCAGCGTCAAAATACCAAGCCAAAAAGTCTCCAGAAAAAAACCGCCGCGCCAGGCAAGCGCGCTCAGTCCCAACGTGGCGATTCCCACCCCCATCCGAAAAAATCGTTGCATGTTTTCGGGATAATTCAGTACCAGACCGGCCAGAAAAACGTTTGATAGCACAAAAAGGAACGTTCCACACACAAGCGAAAACCAGCTTGGCAAAGGGCCGGTTATTCCGCTCATCAAATGGGGCGCAATTAACAATGTGGCGGCTGTCGCAAACAGGAAAACTATCCCACTAAATGACAGCGCCTGGGTGGAGAGTTTATTCATTATCGGTTAAGGATAGCATAGGAGCTGCGTCTTTACAATGCGCAATCACCTTCCTGCTCTGTTGTGCGTCCGGCATTCATTTTTGGCGTAATGTCGTGCCATCGTGTATAATTTCACCCACGAATTATCAAAAAAATTTAGAATTCATTGGTGAAAAATGATTAACGAGCCGTTTTTTTCTCTTGCCCAAATAGACGAAGTCGCCGCCGTTGTACGCGCGCGTACCCGCTACCAGCCGCGCGTTGGCCTGATTCTTGGCTCTGGCTTGGGAAGCCTTGCCGATTCGATTGAATTATCCGATATTATTCCTTACGCCGACTTGCCCCATTGGCCGACATCCACTGTTTGGGGGCATACTGGTCAATTAGTGATTGGCACGCTGGAAGGTCAGGCCGCGCTGGTGATGCAAGGGCGTGTGCATTTTTACGAAGGCTATTCCATGGCGCAGGTCACCCTGCCGGTGCGCGTCATGCAGCGCCTTGGCATTGAAATTCTCATCGTTACCAACGCCGCCGGAGCGATTCACCCAGATTTTGCCCCTGGCGACCTGATGTTGATTACTGATCACCTGAACATGATTGGCATGAGCGGCATCAACCCGCTGATTGGGCCCAACGACCCGGCGCTCGGTCAGCGTTTCCCCGATATGAGCCAGGCCTACGACCGCGCTTTGGGCGAGTTGGCGCGCCAGGCCGCCCGTCAACGCAACGTCATATTGCGCGAAGGCGTTTACGTTGGCTTGAGCGGCCCGGCCTTTGAAACCCCAGCCGACTTGCGCTTTCTACGCATGGCGGGCGCCGACGCGGTTGGCATGTCCACCGTTCCCGAGGTCACAGTTGCCAGACACGGCGGAATGCGCGTCCTCGGTATCTCTGGCATTAGCAACAAAGCCAATTTGGACGGAAACACCCTCACCAGCCACGAAGAAGTTCTCGAAGCGGGTCGGCTGATGGTGCCGGGCCTGGAAAAAATTATTCGCGGCGTATTGCGCGGCCTGTAAGCGTACCTGTTGTGGATGCCCTCTTTCGCTTTTTGGTTAAAAATGAAACCCCGTTTTATTTACTCCTCAGCCTGGGCGGCTTGTTTGCGTTTCGCAATCTCTACCGCGCCTGGGTGGAATGGAAGCAGAGTGTCTTTGGCCTCGAAAAAGAGATGGCGTTTCAGCGCGTGCGCAGTTCTGGCACCATCGCCATCCTGTTGGTGATGATGGGATTGAGCGTTTTCTGCCTGGTCAGCTTTGTCGCCCCTTTCATTCCAGCGATGACCTTCCTGCAAACCGCGACTCCTGACCTGTTTGCCACGCCGCGGACCACCTTGCCCCCCGGGGCGACTCCCGCCGCAACCCTGCCGCAGCCGCCTGCTGGAACGCTCGGCTGTATTCCCGGAAAATTGATTATCACCTCGCTTCAGGCCGGGCAGACCCTGCAAGGTGCGGTCGAGCTCAAAGGCACGGTAGATTTGCCTAACTTTGGCTTTTTTAAGTACGAATATGCTCCTGTCGGCAGTCAAGATTGGGTTGCCATTGCCGCTGGGCGCGACCCCTTGCGCGACGCATCGCTGGGAGTTTGGAACACTTCCACCATCACTCCTGGCGACTACACCTTGCGCGTCGTCGTCACCGATAACACTGGCACAGCCCTGCCCCCCTGTGAAATTCCTGTTCGTATCGCGGCACCCGATGCACCATGAGCGACATTCAAATTCGTAACACCATCTCCACCGACCTGGCGCGTTTGAGCGCCCTTGATCACAGCCTGCAAACGGACTACGTTTGGCAGTTGGATTTGCGCCGCGACCCTGGCCAGGTGGATGCCATCTTCCGCGAAGTGCGCTTGCCGCGCGCGGTACAGGTGACGCATCCGCGCCCGGCAAGCGATTTGCCCGATACCTGGCATCTGACCCCCATGCAAACTGCCCTGTCTGGGATGGAACCTGTCGCTTACGTGCGCTTCACTGAAAAAATGGTACCTCACGCTGTTTGGATTAGTGATGTAGTGGTTGGCCGCGATTGGCGGCGACAGGGATTGGCGCGCAAGCTGGTTGCATCAGCGGAAGCCTGGGGTGTGCAACAGGGGTTGCGCCGCGCCATTCTTGAAATGCAATCGAAAAATTATCCGGCCATTCGCATGGCGCTCAAACTGGGCTACGAATTTTGTGGCTATAATGATATTCACTACGCCACGCGCGATGTGGCCTTATTTTTTACCCGCACTATTTAGTCGTACCGCGAAATTTATTTCGCTTCTGCGCAAAGTCACTTTTGCGCCATACTTTTTTTTACCGGGATGGTCTGCATGTTTAGCGGTTGGTATGAAGGTTTGCTGGCGGGGATCAAAACACTCAATCAAATTCTCACAGCCGGGATTGCCATCACGGCTTTTTCGCTTCTCATTTATGCGCTGACATTTAACTTGCGCGACCGCGTTGCGCGCTCCTTTGCCGTCATTCTGCTCTCGGTGATGGTGATTTTCACTTCCGAAGCCATTCAGAGCGCTGTCAAAAGCGCTGACTTAATTGACCTTTTCCTGCGCCTGCAATGGATCGGGATCGTTTTTCTGCCCCCGGCGTATCTGCACCTTTCAGACGCGCTTCTGGTTACCGCTGGCAAACCTTCGCGCGGACGCCGCCGCATGGCGGTACGCGCCATCTACCTCGTTTCGGTCTTCTTCCTGCTTCTTTTCATGGCCAGACAGTTGGTGGGCGGGCTGGTTGTCAATCGTCAACCAGCGCCTCACCTTCAGCGCACCCTGTGGACGGACTTTTTTAGTTTGTATTACTTGGCGGTGATGCTGTGGGCGGGCGTCAATTTCATCCGCGCCTACGGCAAAATGTTGACTCGCTCGGGCCGTCGCCGCATGATTTACCTGATGACCGGAGCTACTGCCCCGGCGCTTGGCTCTTACCCTTATCTTTTGTTTGGCTCCAGCTTCGCCGCCAATTTTCCGCTCTTCTTTTGGAGCGTTGCAACGCTGATTAATCTACTGGTAGGTGCGCTCATCATCATCATGGCCTACGCCGTTGCGTTTTTTGGCGTTGCCTGGCCTGATCGCGTTGTCAAGAGTCGTCTTTTTAAATGGATTATGCGCGGTCCGGTGACCGCCTCGGTGGCTCTTTCGGTGATGACTCTCGTTCGGCGCGGCGGCGAAACCTTCGGCTTGGAGTACAATGCCGGGGTTCCCGTCGCCACAGTCGCCAGTATCTTGCTGATGGAACACCTCATCACTTTGGCTGCGCCCATCTGGGAACGCCAACTCTTTTTTGGCCGCGACCGTGCCGAACTGACCTTGCTGCAAAATGTTGAAGAACGCTTACTCACTCAAAGCGATTTGCGCCAATTTCTCGAAGCCGTGTTGGCCGCTGTGCGCGACCACATGCAATCGCCCTCGGCCTTTATTGCCGCTTTGGATGGCGGCGAACTCAGCCTGTTGATTAACGCCGGAAAGCCCTTTGCCGAAAAAGATAACCTTTCGCAGGCATTGCAGCTGCTCGAACCAGATGCCTCCGGTCGTAAGGAATATCTATGGAACGATACCTGGATTTTACCTCTGCGCCAGCGTCGCGCCATTGAGTTAGACCGTGACCAGGAAGCCCCCTTGCTGGGTATTCTCGGCGTCGTCTGTGCGCCAGGGCAAACGATTGAGCCAGATCAACTTCAGGCTTTGTGGTTGTTGGCTGAGCGCGCCGCGCTGGCGCTGGAAGATCGTTCCTTGCAACAGCGTGTTTTCAGCACCCTGCAAGATTTACAGCCCCAGGTCGAACTTATTCAGCGTATGCGCGCGGCCAGCCGCTACGACACCCGCGCCAACTTGCTGGCAGAAACCTTTGCTCCAGAGAACGATGTTTCCGAATGGGTGCGTGAAGCCCTTAACCATTACTGGGGCGGCCCCAAATTGACCGATTCGCCGTTGATGCGCTTGCGTGTTGTGCAAGAAATGGCGCGCGATGAATATGATGGCAACATGCCCAACGCCCTGCGCGCCTTGCTCAAACGCGCTGTCGAACAAGTACGTCCAGAAGGTGAACGCCGTTTTACTACTGAATGGATGCTTTACAACATTCTTGACCTGAAATTTATCGAAGGCCGCAAAGTGCGCGAAGTCGCCGCCCGCCTGGCAATGTCTGAAGCCGATTTATATCGCAAACAACGCATCGCTGTTGAGGCGGTTGCGAAAACCATCCTTGAAATGGAAATCCAACGCAAGCCCGAAGAAAGGAAGGAGGCTGATTCTTAATGGTAATCGCCAATCCCCCTCACGCCGAGGCAACGTACCTCGACATTGACGAAGACTGGTGGCAATCTGTTCTCGCCGACGAAGAACGTTTTGTCGCCGCCTCACGCCTGTCTACTGCGCCCGTTTTCAGCCGTCCCGAATCAACCTCTGCCCCTGCGCTGCTTCGCGCCGATTGGGAGTACGCCATCAGTGTTTATCGCCAGGACCAAATCGTTTCCCTGCCGGTAGTTGGCTACAACCGCGGCGGATTGCTGGTCGAAAATGAGCGCCTGCGCGGATTCATCCCGTACAGCCATCTCATCGACATGACCTGCGAAGTTGAGCCGGAGCGCGAAGGTTTCCTCGCCCGCTACGTTGGCCGCGACCTGCGCTTGAAAATCATCGAATGCGTCCCCGAAGAAGGCCGCATTGTCTTTTCCGAACGCGCCGCCCGCGCCGACGCCGGACGCCGCACCGAAATCTTCACCAACCTTCAGTCCGGCGAAATTGTCAGCGGCGATGTCACCAACATCACCGATTTTGGCGTTTTCATTGACTTGGGCGGCGTCGAAGGCCTCATCCATATTTCTGAACTTTCCTGGGGACGCGTTTTGCACCCCTCTCATATTCTCAAAATCGGGCAGCGTGTGGAAGTGCAGGTGCTGGATATTTTGCCGGAACGCTGCCGCATCGCCCTCAGCCTCAAACGTCTGCAGCCCAACCCCTGGCAAAGCGTTGCCCAGCGTTATGCCATTGGCGATATTTTGCCAGCCACCATCACAAGCGTTGTATCGTTTGGCGTTTTCGCCCGGCTGTCCGAAGGTCTTGAAGGCCTGGTACACGCCTCCGAAATCGAACTTCCCACCGGAGCCAGTATTCGAGAAACCTACCGCGAAAATCAGGCCATTAACGTCCGCATTTTGCACCTCGACCCCGAACGTCAACGCTTGGGGTTGAGCCTGAAATTGGAAACCTGCTAATGCCTACCGAGCAGCGTTTCCCTGCCGAAGATCCCCGCGCGCGCCTCGACCCGCTCGATTGGCTGGAGCGCGTCCAAACGCACTTTGGCCGTTTTGGCGCCGACGCCGCGGCGGTGCTGCTGCTGGCGCTCGCCCTGCTGACGCTGCTCGGCCTGACCGGCATCACCGGAGGTGCATTGATTGACCCCTGGGTCTACACCCTGCGGCGCGGTATTGGCTACGGTAGTTTTTTCATCGTCATCCTCCTGGGCGTTGGCGGTTGGTGGCTTTTGCGTCACCGTCAACACCCCGAAGAGCAATTGCGCTGGGGGCGCATCCTTTGGCTTGAACTGGCCGCTTTCTTCTTCATTCTCACCTTCACCTTGTTGGGCGGCGTCTCAATTGAAAGCGCCGAACAAGGCCGCGATGGCGGCTACGTTGGCTGGGCGCTGGCCTACCTGCTTTCAGCCCTGCTGGGCGACATTGGACGTAACATTGTCGCTTTTTTGGGGCTGATTGTCACCAGTCTGATAGGTTTTCACTTGCTCCCCAAAATCGAAACCCTGTTGTGGAAAATAGCGGGCGAACAGCCTGTTGCCGCGCTGGAGAGTTTAGGTTCCGCCGCCGCAGCGGCAGGAAATATTTCGCCGCTTCCGGATTCCGTTTCAGCGGCTCCCCCCGCCCGTAAACCGGCGCTCCCGCTGCCAGCGCAGTTCCGCAAAAATTTCAAACTCCCCGAAAAAACGGAAGAAAAACCTGCCGCCATTCTGCCCCGCAGCGACCGCCTGCCGCCTTTCAATCTGTTCTTTGGCGAACAAAATGCGCGTCCCGATGAGCGCCAAATCAACCTGATCGCCGGGCTGATTGAAAAAACCCTCGATGAGTTTGGCATTCCGGTCAAGGTGATTGGCTTTCGCATTGGTCCGACCATCACGCAATTTGCCGTTCAGCCTGGCTTTATCAAAAAGCCCGGCCTGACCGCCGAAGACGAAAAACAACTTTTCAAAGTGCGCGTGGCGCAAATTGCCGCCCTGCAAAAAGACCTGGCGCTGGCGCTTTCTGCCGAGCGGCTGCGCATTGAAGCCCCGGTGCCGGGCAAACCCTACGTCGGCATCGAAGTTCCCAACGCCCGTTCCAGCACCGTCCGCTTGCGCGCCATTCTCGAAAGCGAAGCCTTTGCCAAAACCAGCGCCCCGCTGACGGTGGCGCTGGGGCGCGATGTCTCTGGCGCACCGCTGATTGCCGACCTGGCGCGTATGCCGCATCTGCTGATTGCGGGCGCAACCGGCTCCGGCAAATCGGTTTTTGTCACCGCGCTGGCGGCCTGCCTGGCGATGAACAACGCCCCCGAAGATTTGCGGATTGTGATGATTGACGCCAAAATGGTGGAACTCATCCGTTTTAACGGCCTGCCGCATTTGCTCGGCAAAGTAGAAACGGATGTCAACCGCATCACCGGCGTGCTGCGCTGGGTGGTGGCCGAAATGGAACATCGCTACCGCCTGCTGGAAGACGCGCACGCCCGCGACCTGGACAGTTACAACCAGAAACGCGCCGCCCGCAAAGACGGCGCACCCGCCCTGCCGCGCATGGTTGTCATCGTGGATGAATTGGCCGACCTGATGATGTCTGCGCCGGAGCAAACCGAACACACCCTCGTCCGCCTGGCGCAGATGGCGCGCGCCACCGGCATTCACCTGGTCGTCGCCACCCAGCGCCCCAGCACCGATGTCGTCACCGGCCTGATTAAAGCCAACTTTCCGGCGCGGCTGGCTTTTTCGGTGGCATCGGGCATTGACAGCCGCGTCATTCTCGATACCCCCGGCGCGGAAACCCTGCTTGGGCGCGGCGATTTACTTTTCCTGAATCCAGAAGTCGGCAACCCCATCCGCGCCCAGGGCGTGTACGTCACCGACCAGGAAATCGAGCGGCTGGTGGCTTTCTGGCAAAAAATGGCGCCCACCACCACCGATTTGGCGCCCTGGGAAGCCCTGCTGCAGGAGCCTGAAGAGGGCGGCGATGACGTGCTGCTGGAACAGGCCATTGAAATTGTGCGCCAAAGCCAGCGCGCCAACGCCTCGCTGTTACAGCGCAAACTGCGCATCGGTTATCCGCGCGCCGCGCGCCTGCTTGACCAATTGGAAGAAATGGGCATCGTCGGCGAATCGCAGGGCGGCGGTAAAGACCGCGATGTGCTGGTGGAACGCGGCGCAGGCGATTTGCCGGACGAATAGAAAACCGCCAACGTCTGGAGACGTTGGACTTTATTTCAGGAGACCTGTTTTGCAGAAAACGAAAACGTTTACTCAGTTCTTGCGTGTAACATTCAAGGGAATTCTCGACCCGTTGGGCGGATTTTTCAACCGGTTGGGAATCATGCCCAATACGATGACCTTGCTGGGGCTGCTGCTCAACGTCGTCGCCGCGTATCTGCTTTCGCAGGGGCAAATGCTGGCGGGCGGTCTGCTGGTACTCATCGGCGGGCCGTTTGACGGCCTCGACGGCACGATGGCGCGTCTGCGCGGCGAAGCCTCCGATTTCGGTGCATTTGTCGACTCGGTCACTGACCGTTACTCGGAATTGTTCATTCTCGGCGGGCTGACGTATTTTTACGCCATGCAGGGTGACAAAACCCTGGTGATGGTTTGCTACGTCGCCGCCGCTGGTTCGGTGCTGGTTTCGTACGCCAAAGCTCGCGCCGATTCACTAAAATTTGATGCCAACACTGGTATCCTGACGCGCGTGGAACGCTATCTGGTGATCGCGCCGCTGTTGGTCTTTAATCTGGCCTGGCTGGCAGTCTGGACTATTGCCATCTTTGCCAACGTCACTGCCTTGCAACGCATTTGGCGCGTTCGCAAACAGGCGAAAGGAAATTAACCGTGCAAATTCTCTTTGATGGAATTTATTTTGGCTCCGGACAAGATGCCTTTGTCATTTACTGGTATGGCATTGTGTTGATGTCGGGCGCATTTTTGGGCGGCTGGCTGGCCGCTCATCGCGCCGAAAAGCGTGGTCACGACCCCGATTTGGTCTGGGATTTACTGGTCTGGCTGATCATTGCCGGAGTGATTGGCGCGCGGCTTTGGCATGTTTTCACTCCGCCGCCCTCGTCCATTGCGCAGGGAATTACCACCCAATACTATCTGACGCATCCGCTTGATTTAATCAATTTGCGCAACGGCGGGCTGGGCATTCCCGGCGCGGTTATCGGCGGGGCGATTGCCACCTATTTTTTTACCCGCAAGCGTAAACTTAACTTTGCCGAGTGGGCTGACATCGCTGCCCCGGCACTGGCGCTCGGTCAGGCGGTTGGGCGCTGGGGCAACTATTTCAATCAGGAACTCTACGGCGCGGCGACTGATTTGCCCTGGAAAATCTTCATCGAATCGGCCAAACGGCTGACGGGGCATCTTGACCAGGAATACTATCACCCGTTGTTTTTGTACGAGTCGCTTTGGAGTTTTGGAAACATGTTTCTGCTCTTGTGGCTCGACCGGCGCTTTGGCGACAAACTGCCGCGCGGCAGCCTGTTTCTGGTTTATTTGATTGTTTACCCGATTGGGCGTTTCCTGCTCGATTTTCTGCGTCTGGACGCTTCCATGCTGGGCGGCATCAACGCCAATCAGACGCTGATGGCGATTGTCGCCGCGCTGGCGGTGGGCGCGCTACTCTGGCGGCTGCTCAAAAATCGTCCGGCAGAATAGCCTTTTCCCGCCGCCGCTGCCAAACGCCAACTGACCACTGATTATTGACCACTGGAGCCTGCATGATTGAATGTCAGGATTTAACCAAGCATTTCGGCGCTTTTCAGGCTGTCGAAGGCGTCACGTTAGACGTGCCCGAAGGGCGTGTGCTGGCGCTGCTCGGCCAAAATGGCGCGGGCAAAACCACCACCGTTCGCATGTTGACCTCCATCCTTGCGCCGACGCGCGGCTGGGCGCGGGTCGGCGGCTACGATGTCGTGGAGCACCCCAATCAGGTGCGCGCCTCGGTCGGTGTGCTGACTGAAATGCACGGCCTGTATGCGCGCATGACCGCTAACGAGTACCTCGACTTCTTCGCCAAAATCTACGGGCTTTCGGCAGAAACTGGCAAACGCCGCATCACTGAACTGCTGGAATATTTTGGCCTGGCGCAGGCCGCCAACCGGCGCACCGGCGAATATTCCAAAGGCATGCGCCAAAAGCTGGCGCTGGCGCGCGCCCTGATTCACGAACCACTGGCGCTGCTGCTCGACGAACCCACCTCGGCCATGGACCCCGAAAGCGCCCAACTGGTGCGGCAGGAAATTTCCCGGCTGAAATCTTCACGGCGTTCCATCATCATTTGCACCCACAACCTGCTCGAAGCCGAAATGCTGGCCGATAGAATCGCCATCATTTACCGTGGCCGCATTTTGCTGCAAGGCACGCTGGCCGAATTGCGCCGTCAATTGTTGGGCAAGCCGGAATATGAAGTGACTTTTTCCGCGCCGGTACATCTGACTGGCCTGGAGGCTGTTCCCGGTGTGGAGGTGGTTTCCGCCTCGGAGCGCAGTCTGCGCTACCGGGTCGAGTCGCCCGATTCGGTCAATCCCGGCCTGGTGCGCGCCCTCGTCTCTCAGGGTTGGCCGGTGTGCGCCGTGCAGGCAGTTCCGCACAGTTTGGAACAAATCTATCTGAAGGCCATGGCGCTGGCGGCGCGGGGGAAACTATGAATCTCCGAGAACAACTGCGGCTCACCTGGTGGGTGACGCTGCGCGAACTGGTGGACCAGCTGCGCGACTGGCGCATTTTGCTGCCGATGGGCACGCTGATTTTGTTTTTCCCGTACCTGATGAATTATGCCGCCCTGCGCTCGATTGACTTTGTCAACCAGTATGGCGGAAACCTGATTGCCGAGCGGATTGTGCCGTTTCTGCTGATGGTGGTCGGCTTTTTCCCGGTGACGGTTTCGCTGGTGGTGGCGCTGGAAGCCTTTGTCGGCGAAAAGGAGCGCGGCACGCTGGAGCCGCTGCTTTCCAGCCCGCTGGCCGACTGGCAGATGTACGTTGGCAAATTGTTGGCCGGGTCGCTGGTGCCGCTGGCCGCCAGTTACATCAGCATGGGGTTGTATTTGGTTGGGCTGCTGATTCAGAAAATTCCCTTCCCGCCGCTCGACCTGTTGATTCAGATGCTTTTGCTGACGGCGGCGCAGACGGTGCTGATGGTCAGTGCGGCGATTATTATTTCCACCCAATCCACCAGCGTGCGCGCGGCCAATTTGCTGGCCTCCTTCATCGTCATCCCCGCCGCGCTGCTGATTCAGGGCGAAAGCGCCCTGATTTTCTGGGGAACCAATCAGGTTTTGTGGCTGGCAATTGTGGCGGTGCTGATTGTCACTGCGCTGGTGGTGCGGCTCGGCCTGGCGCATTTTCAGCGCGAGGCGCTGATTGGCCGCGAAATTGACGTGCTCAACCTGCGCTGGACGCTGCAACTCTTCTGGCGGCGCTTTACCGGCGGGGCGCACTCGCTGGGCGAGTGGTACGGTAAAACCCTGCGCGCCACGCTTTTTTCGATGCGCTTTAGCGTTTTAATCACCCTGCTGGTGGGCGTTTTTGCCATTTTTGCCACGCAACTGTACGCCAATTCCTGGCTGGGCGGATTTAAACTTCCAGAGGATAAACTCAGCGAGGCGCTGACGCAAGTTCAGTCCAGCCTGTTGGACGGCCTGCCCGGCAGCCTTTCCTTCGGATACATTTTCGGCAACAACCTGCGCGCCGAAGTTTTGGTATTGTTTTTCGGTGTCTTCAGTTTTGGCGTGGGCGGCCTGGTGATTTACCTGCTCAATTTTGCGCTGATTGGCGGCGTGCTTTCGGTGGTGAGTTGGCTGGGGCTTTCGCCCTGGGGAATTTTTCTGTACGGCATTTTGCCGCATGGCATTTTGGAACTGCCCTCCGTTATTCTTTCCACCGCCGCGGTTTTATTTATTGGTCTACGCCTGATTACCCCGCAGAAACAATCTGGCTTGGGCGAAACGCTGGTGGAATCATTGGCCGACTGGGCGCAAGTCAGCCTGGGAATTGCCTTTCCACTGCTGGTGCTGGCCGCGTTGATTGAAACCTACCTGACCCCGCTCCTGCTGATTCGCTTTTTGACGCTGCCATGACCCAACTGATTATCCTCGGCTCCTCCAACGCCGTGCCGACCCGCGAGAACGAAAACACCCATCTGGTGGTGTGCGGGCGGGCGCACGTGGTGCTGGTGGACTGCGCCAGCAACCCGATTGTGCGGCTGGAGCAAGCCGGGGTGGATTTTCAGCGCCTGACGGATATCATCATCACTCACTTCCACCCCGACCATGTGGCGGGCGTGCCGCTGCTGCTGATGGATATGTGGCTGCTCGGGCGGCGCGCTCCGCTGACAATTTACGGCCTGCATTACACCCTCGACCGCGTCGAAACGATGATGAACCTCTACGGCTGGGCCGAATGGCCGAACTTCTTCCCGGTCAATTTTTGCCGCGTCCCCGCTGATGAACTGGCGCTGGTGATGGATAACGATGAAATGCGCGTGCTGGCTTCCCCAGTCAAACATTTTGTGCCGAACATTGGCCTGCGCTTTGAGTTGAAAGATACCGGAAAATCCTTTGCCTATTCGTGCGACACCGAACCCTGCCCCCAGGTGCCGGTTCTGGCTGCGGGCGTAGATTTGCTGCTACACGAGGCCTCCGGCCCCTTCACCGGCCACTCCTCCGCCGCCCAGGCCGGGGAGACCGCCCGCCAGGCAGAAGTCGGCGCGTTGATGCTGATTCACTACCCGACAGGCCGCCTCGCCACCGGCGACCCACTGGCCGAAGCCCGCGCCAAATTCTCCGGCCCGGTCAGCCTCGCCAAAGACTTTCTGGAAATTGACTTGTAGCGAAAAATTTAGTACGCGCGCCCGACCATTTTTCGCATCTGGATATTGGTCACTTCGTAGCCCATCTTTTTGTACAATTCAAAAGCAATTTTGTTGTGGCCGAAAACATGCAGGCCGACGCTTTCTGCGCCTAACCCTTGTAATTTTTCATCGAGCGCCAGCAGGGCTTTTTTCCCATGCCCCTGCCCGCGAAATGGTTCTTCAATGACAAAGTCAAAGATAAAAGCGGGGTGATGTGGCGCATCCATTTTGACTTCCACCCACAGGACTCCCATTTTTTGCCGCATTTCGTCCTCGAAGATGGTGAAAATGAACTGGTTTTTGGTGCGCGGTCCGTCAGGCAGGTCGCTTTCAAACTCTGCGCGCGATTTTGCCAAGGCTTCATCAGCAGGCCAGTTGCCAGCAGCGACTTTAGCGTGGGCGTAATCCACAATTTCGCGCTCGTAGAATATCGTGTAATCGTCTTGCTCAATGGGAAGTAATGTAATCATCTCAATTTCTGGCTTTCTTACGGCGCGGGCGGGGTTTTGAAATATTTTGCCAGCAGGCCGCTCAAATCGGCGGCGGTATGCGCCCTCAGCAGGCGGAAAAAATCGGGCGCGCTGGCAATTTTCCCGTTCAGGGTTTCAGAATAATCCTTCAGAAAAGCGAAAAAAGCCTCGTCGCCGATGGTTTTCCGCAGTTCTTCCAAAAATCGCGCGCCGACGCGGTAGGTGGCGTCGGTGTACGGGGTGAAACCGCCGTAACTGCGCACATCGCCGTCAATGAAACCTTTCGGCGCGTAAAAATCCACGCGGTACGACCACCACCAGTCCAGCGCCTCGGGGTAATTTTTCTCGTAAAAAATGCGCTCGCAGAAGGTCGCCAGGCTTTCATCCAGCCAGGGTTCGGCGGCCTGGTCATTTGCCACGCGCCCAAACCACCACTGATGACAGGTCTCGTGCGCCGCCACCAGCGTCAGATAGTTGCGTTCTGTGCCATCGTACAAGCCATAAAAAGCGTCGCTCAAATAATACAGGCCGTCAAATTCCATGCCGTCGTTGAAATCGCCCTGCACTACCGCCAGCGTCGGGTGCGGGTACGCGCCAAAAAGCGCGGTATACGTTTCGACCGCCTTGGTTGTCGCCTCCAGCGCGGCGTGGGCGGCGAGTTCGTCGCCGGGGTAGAAATAGGAAGAGACGAGCGTCTGCCCGCTTTGGGCGGATTCCACCTGCAGGGTTTTTCCCATCGCAAGGGCGAAGGTGCGCCCGCGCGCCAACTGGTAGCGCATTCCCGTTTCGACGGGCTGACCGTCGCCACTGGCGGCGATGACCGTCGGCGCGTTGGCCGGGTCGCTGAAGCGCAGCGTCACGTCGAAATTTGCCAGCGGGTAAACCAGGTTTTCGCCATAAAACCAGGGGTCGTGCAGCAGCCAGCCCTGACCGGGAATGTATGGAACCAGCATTGGATACCAATCGGTCAAATTCACCTGGCGCTGACTGACGCCGAAAATCTGCGGGCGGACGAGATTCGGGTCGCCCTGCTGCATTTCGGGCAAAGCCAGGCGGTATTCCAGCCCCAGCGCCAGCGATTGACCATTTTCCAGCGGCGCGGGCAGGCTGATGGTCAGTTTTGGGCCGTCGAGTTCGTAGGTCGTCAGCGGGGTTCCGTCCACGCTGACGGCGTTCAGGGTGAAGACGTTGGGCAGTTCGTTGGGGCGAATCGCCAGCACGAGCGCGCTGACCGCTTCGGCGTTGTGGGTGTAGATGATTTCCTGCGTCACCTGCAGGGTTTTGGCGTCGTAATCCATCAGCGCGTCAATCGTATAGGACGAGAGAACCGCCGCCGGGGATGTTTCGGCCTGCAGCGTGGGCGAAGCCGCCGGGCGCGGGGTTGCGCTGGGGGCGGGGGCGCTTTCCGTGGGCGGAAGCGTCAGGGTGACGGCCTCCGGCGTCGGCAGGAAGCGCGTCTCGGTCGGCAGTTGCGGCGCTTCGGTCGGCGTCAGCGTAATCAGGCCGGGGAGCGAGGCGCAGGAAGTCAGCAGAAAAGAAGAAAGCAGAAAGAAAATAAAGTTGCGGGCGGATGGAAACATGGCGTTCTCCCAGTTAGCGGTAGCGAAAAAAAGCCTGAATTAAATCATCGGCCTGGCTGGTGTGGTCGGCCAGCACGCTGAAAAAAGTATCGGCGGTGGCAATGTGGCCGCGATGCCGGTCAACATAATCGCGCAAAAAGGCCAAAAAAGCGGCGTCGCCCATGCGTTCGCGCAGCGCATCCAGAAACAGCGCGCCGCGCAGATAGACCGCGTCCACATAGGCGCGGGAACTGGCGGTGTTGTAGACGCGCGTGTCCACGAATCCGCTGGGGGCGTAGGCATAAATGCGGGCGTTGTACCACCAACGCAGCAGGCCGGGAGCGTTGGTTTCGTAATACAAATGTTCCGAGTAGGTTGCCAGGGCTTCATCCAGCCAGGGTTCGAGCGCCTGGTCATTGGAGATGACGCCAAAAAACCACTGGTGCGCCGTTTCGTGCACGCCAATCAGCGCCAGGTTGTTGGCGGCGCTGCCGTCGTAGGCGGCGTAAAAATTTTTTGCCAGAAAATACAAGCCGTCCGATTCGAGACCGTCGTTCAGGTCGGTTTCGACCACGCTCAGGCTGGCGTGCGGGTACGCGCCGTAAAATTGGGCGTAGGTCTGCGCGGCGCTCTGCGTGTAGAGCAGCGCGGCCTGTCCGGCGGAGGTGTCTTCGGGAAAGGTGTAACTCAAAAAAGTGATTCCGTCCGCGCTGGAGGTCGCCACCTGAAATTCCGGGCTGGCCGAAAGGGTGAAAGTGCGCGCTTCGGGCAGCGAATAACGCAGGGTTGAGCCGCTTTCCACGGGCAGGGCCGAGGCGGCGACAATCGGAATGACATCGGCAAAAGTCAGCTGCACGGCGAAATCGGCCAGCGGGTAGGCCAGGTTTTCGCCGTAGACCCAGGGTTCGCGCATCAGCCAGCCGGTTTCCGGCAGGTAGGGCGGCACAAAGGGAAACCAATCTACCAGGTTGCTTTGGCGGCCTGTCCAGCCGAAATTTTCAAATTTTCCGGCGCTGTAGGGCAGGGAAAGCTCGAAATCGAGGCGGATGGTGAGTCTTTGCCCTGCTTCGAGCGGAATCGCCAGCGGCAGGCGCAGCGTCTGCCCGCTCAGGCTGTGCCCGTCAAAGGCGGCGTTGTTCAGGCTGAGGGCGTTCAGCCGGAAAACCCCGTTCCAGAGATTGGGATTGACCAGCAGCGGAAGTTCGGTCAGCGTCTGGCCGGTATGGTTGGGGTAGGTAATTTCCTCGGCCACACGCACGCTGTGGGCGGCGTAATCCCAAAAGACGTTTAGATTATAAAAAGGACGCGGCGGCGCGACAGGGGCTGGTGTGGCGCTGGGCGCGATGGGCGTGGCGCTGGCGGGGGGCGGTGGGGGGCTGAAGGTCGCCGTTGGCGGTGGAAAGGTGGGTATCAGCGTGGGGGTGAACAGTGGCGCCTGAAAAGCCGTCGGGCTGGCCTGCGCGCCGGGGGTGACGAAAATGTACGGCTGCGAAAGATTCGGCGCGGCGGGCGCCTCCGTCACCCCCTGGCAGGCGGTCAGAAAAACAAGCGCCAACCCCAAAAAACGCCGCAGTTTGACCATTAACTCAAATCAAATTCATAAATGGGAAAAAACAGGCGCCGGGTTATTCTATTTCATTTGCCCATTTAGCCAATCCACCATTACCTTGAACACATCAGCCTGTTCTGGCTCGTTGTGAATTTCGTGATAAAAGCCATCCCACAGCTTAAACGTTACTTTGTTCCCGGCCTTTTCGGCAAACTCGCGCGAGGCGGCGGGTGAGGTCAAGCGGTCGGCAGAGCCGTGCATCAGCAAAATAGGGACGCTCAACTCGGCGGCATGTTCCAGCGACCACAGCCCGGCGGTATACATGCCAACAAACAGCCGTGTGGTGACTTTGCTATGTACCAACGGATCGGCAATGTAAGCATCTACCACAGTTTTGCTGCGCGAGAGCGCGGCAGTTTCTAACCCACTGGCTTGGGAAAATGAAGGCGAAATGGCATCCATCATTTTCGCCAGTGTAATTTTAGCCGCAGGCGGCGCAAAGGCCAGGCGAATCCACGGGCCGGTAACAATTGCGCCCTTGACAGCCGGTTTGGCGCGCAAAAGCTGATTTAATACCAGATTGCCGCCCATCGAATGCCCATAGAGAAATAACGGCAAACCGGGGTGACGGCGGGTGGCTTGCGCCAAAAAATCACCGATGTCGTCTTGCATCTGTTCATACGAGGGCGTATGCCCGCGTTGTCCACCCGATTGGCCGTGTCCGCGCTGGTCAAAACCCAACAAAGCGAACCCGGCCTCGTTGAAGGCTTTGGCAACGTGAGCATAGCGGTTGATATGTTCACCATGACCATGAATCAAGATCACCATTGCCTTGGGAGCATCAGGCGACCACTCGCGAGCATAAAATTCCAAACCATCACGCGAAAGCCAGCGCCATTCGAGAGTTTCCATGTCGTTTTCTCCTTTTTGATTAGACCAAGCGAGGTTTATTCGTTTATTACCGTGTTTTGCGGCTTAGCTCATGCCTTGGCCGCGCCAACTTCAAAGCGGCAGTATTCATCGCCTTTAGCCAGGCAGTGTGTTTCGATAATATCGTGTTCTCCGCCGGTTGCCCACAGCACCGCCTCGCTGATGGAGCCGATATACAGATGGCAAAGCGGAGTCTGGCTGGTACGCCCCCAACAGATGGCGCAGGTGCGCTCAATATAAGCGATGTTCGCGCCGCTTTCATCCACCCAGGCATCTACCGCAGAATTGCTTTTTTTGAGCGCATTGACCATGCCGTTAAGAATAAATTTGATGCGCTGCTTTTCAGGCAAAAGTTTAATGGCGGCCCCGGCAAGGCCCAGCAAGGCGGCCTGTTCACGAATGCCATACTGAAAGGAGGCTTTGCCGATGCGCCGCAACATCCCTTTACCCGCGCGGCCATAAAACCCCTCGATGGCCTGGTTGAGTTTGGCGTAATCCGAAGTGTTGATGGCGGAATTCATGTCATTGGGCGGCATAGAGTCAACATAACGCTCCAACCCACACGTCCGCAAAACAGTATGCAGGCCGTTTGCGCCCATCACCTCTTCTGCCGAAACCAGCGCCTGACGTACCAAACCGTTAACAATCACCGAATCGGGGCGAGACATGGCAATCTCCTCTCTGGTTCACATAAAATAAGTATATACGGGATACTGTTCACCCGTGCGGCGAAATCCAATTTTTTGATAGAGCGCCAGCGAGGCGGCGTTGTCATTCTGAGTATTGACGGTAATGCGCCGAATGTTGGCGCGCTGTGCCTGAAACAGTAGTTCCTGAAGCAACCCGCAGCCAATGCCAGAATTTTGCGAAGAAGGATCTACCGCCAAGCGTGCCAGGTGCGCGCCAACGGGCGTCTTGGTGCTGATTTGGTAGCCGATCGTACTGGAGCCGCGGGTGGCGATACTGGCAAACTGTGCTTGGCGAAAAGCCTGTTGCAGAGCCGGCAGCGAGTTACGCCACAACGGCGTAAAGGCAGTAGCATCGAGGCGGGTAACGTCAGGCAAATCCTGAAAATTCATCGAACGCAGGCTGATTTCAGGCGGCATCATGCGGCGTGGAGAGGCTTTGCCGGTATATTCAAGCATGATAATCTGTTGCGTCAGACGAAAATTACTCTGGCGCAACAGATCTTGAACCCAAGGCGACATGCCGATGGCCGCGACTGTTAGCCCGGCAGGAAGCTCATTCAGGGCCGTTTGCCACAGGGCGTGCCAGGCATCTTTCAGCGCAACCTGGTTGCTGTGGGCAAACAAACGCAGCCAGGCGATTTTTTCTGGGTCGGGTGGGCAAGCCAGCACGGCAACAACGACATCATCCTGTTCGATAACCCAATACTCAGGCGCACCAAGCCAGTCAAACGGGGAACGCCAATCGAGGTGGCGGTGCACGTGCTCATCAAAATATATCAGGTTGGCAAGCCGCGTCTGGTCAGAAGCTTGCGCATGTCGAATGCGGGTTACCATCGAATTTTGAGCAGGGTACGCAAAATTTTTTGTTTGAGTGTGGGGCTTTTAACGCCGCGTAAGCCACTGTTCATGGCAATCAGCGCGTCGAATAGTTTTCCGCGCCGCATCAGCAAACCGGCCAGCGATTGCATCACACTGGCGTGTAGTTGATCTTCGCCAATGCTTTCCAGCAAGTCAGCACAAGACTGATAGTGGGCGGTGGCTTCGTGATGGCGGGTGAGCGCATCGAGGGCAGCGGCTTCATTGCCGAGCGCCAAAGCCTGACGGCGGATGTCGGCGGCAGCGGCAAAAACTTCTGCTGTGTCTTGGACAGCGTCGTAAGCGGCCTGGGCGTTTCCGGCCTGCAGCCAGGAGACGCTGGCATTGTTTTTAAGTTCTGCCGCTTCCACGCCTTGTACGCCAGCGGCAGCTTGTGTGTAAAGCGTAGCGGCGCGTTCAAAATCGCCGGTTTGGTAGGCCTGGGCAGCATTATCAGCAAGGGATTTGGTATCAGTCATGGTACCTCGTGGTGTAACGCGCAGTTTGAAGGGTGCAGTGCAAATAAATTAGAGGGTAATATCGAGCAGGCCTTCGGCCACCGAGCGTAATTTTTCGGTGGAAAGCATACTCAAATTGCTGGCAAGTTCCAGGTAGGGGCGGTTAACAGGCATGCAAACAAAAGCGCGTAACTCCAACGGCAGTTGCAAAAATTCTTGAATGGCCTGCTGTTCATTCATCCACTTCCCTACCGGGCCGTTCTGGTCAAAGAAGGTCTCGACGCGTCCCCCCAGAATAGTCAGCACCGCTTCAAGCTCAGCCAGTGGAATTGGTTTTTCGCCCATCTCGTAGGCGGTCAATTTTCCATGAGCGATGCTGGTTTCGAGGGCAAGCGCCTTGAGCGAGATGCTGGCTTGCAGGCGTTTTTGGCGCAAAATGGTGCCGATGATGCGGTGACGCAGCGCCGCCAGTGCGGTGAGATTAATCGGGGCAGTGCGCGAAGCGTCATCGGAGAGTGCCTCGTGGCTCCAGAAGTGCTGAATTGGCAGATCGAGGTAATAGGCCAGCACTTCCAACTCTGGCAGGGAGGACGATTTGCGGCCCTCCTCGTAGGCCCGCAGGGTGGCAGGCGTAACACCGATGGCTTTGGCGGTTTCGCTGAGCGTTTTTCGCGCCGCCATGCGTGCATCGCGGATGAGGACGCCTAGTTTACGTGTGCGAAGGTTAATCTGCGCTTGAAGGCTCATGATATTTTCCGATTGAATAATTGGATAATTTTTCTCATTATACCCGTGAGTTGGCGTTAACGTTTACGAAGGATGTCGCCCAGGTTGGCGCCGAAAATTTCGGGCGGCAATTTGAAACCGGCAGCATCGAGGCGCGGGGTGAAAAGCGGGCGAATTCCAGTGGGTTTTAGCTGCCCGATGACCTTTCCTTCAGTGGATGTGCCAGTTTGCTCAAAGCGGAAAATATCCGTCAGAACCACTGTGTCGCCTTCCATGCCAGCGACTTCGGTAATGGCGGTTACTTTGCGCGCGCCGTCCTTGAGACGAGTCTGTTGCACGATCAAATCTACCGCCGAGGAGACTTGCTGGCGAATCACTTTCAGCGGCAAATCCATGCCCGCCATCAGCACCATCGTCTCAAGGCGTGAGAGTGCATCGCGCGGAGTATTGGCGTGCAAGGTGGTTAGTGAGCCGTCGTGGCCGGTATTCATGGCCTGAAGCATGTCCAGTGTTTCACCGCCGCGGCATTCCCCGACGATGATGCGATCGGGACGCATTCGCAGGGCGTTGCGCACCAGGTCGCGGATGGTGACGATGCCCTTGCCATCCAGGTTGGCCGCTTTGGTTTCCAGGCGCACGATGTGGTCTTGTTGTAGTTGCAATTCAGCGGCGTCTTCAATGGTGATAATGCGCTCATCTTCGGGAATGGACCCCGACATGACGTTGAGGAGGGTGGTTTTGCCTGAGCCCGTTCCGCCAGAGATGACGATGTTGAGACGCGCGATGACGCAGGCACGCAGAAATTCAGCCATCGGCGCGGTGATGGAGCCGAAGTCAATCAACTGTTGCATGCTCAATTTGTCTTTGCGGAATTTACGAATGGTGATGGACGGGCCATCAATGGAAACGGGCAGAATGACGGCATTGACGCGCGAGCCATCTGGCAGGCGGGCATCCACTGTGGGCGAATCGGCGTCTACACGGCGGCCAAGCGGCAGGATGATGCGCTCGATAATTTTCAGCACATGGTCATTGTCTTCAAAAGTGACACCGGTCTTTACCAAATGGCCTTTCTTTTCAACGTAAACCTTTTTGGGACCGTTCACCATCACTTCGCTAACATCCGGGTCGTCGAGCAGGGGCTGGATTGGCCCGTAACCCAATAAATCATCCAGGCTGTCTTGCGTGATTTGCTGGCGAATCGACTCCGGTACTTTGCTTCCCAGACGGCTAAAGATGTCGGTCAATTTCTGGCGGATGACGGGTTCTCGTTGGGCCAACGGCACGCTGTCGCTTTCCAGCTCACGGGTCAGCGTTTCGATGACGTAGTGTTTGAGTTTGAGCAGGTCTGCCGAAGAAAGCCCGCCCGAAATGGAAGTCAAAATTCCTTGTGCCATCATTTACCCCTTGGAACCAGTAGCATCGTCGCTCGGAATTACCCAGACGATTTGAGAGCGTGAAATGGTCATAAACTCAGCCTGAAAAAGCACAGTACCATCAACAGCAAACACTTTGGCTTGTGTTACCGGCAAAAAGAGTTCGGCGCGGTCAAGTTCATCCTTCACACGCTCATCGAGCCGGACATGAATCGCGCCCTCGATGCGGTGCGTGGTGGTTTGGATGACGGCATTGACTGCCGTCTTGGAGACGATGTCGGTAAAGTATTTACCGCGGTCATTAAACTCGATGCTCATGGATGCCTCCTAAGAACGGCCCTGACGGGCAATTCGAATCATATCACGCGAAATTTGGCTGACCATCATGGCGGCGGTGTCGTTGGGGAAGCGCTGTAACACGGGTAAATGTTGATTGTTTGCCAGGGAAAAATTTCCCATCATGTATGGAATGGTAGCCTGAATTTGCAAGCCAAGCAAGCGCTCTGAATCACTTTTGCTCAACCCTTCGGGACCAATAACACGGTTAAGGATGGGATAGACGCGCTGATGTTGCAAGCCTTGGGTCTGCAAATAATCCCAGACCGTGCGGCTGAGGGTGGCGGTGCTTAAATCGGCGGCCATAATCAGGGCGACAACGTCGGCTTCGAGGATGATGGGCAGGCTGATACGTGAGAGCGAGCGCCCCAAATCCACCAGGGTAATGTCAAAAGCCTGGCGCGAGGCGCGAATCAAAGCCGGGATACGGCTGGCATCTACCTTGCTGGCGGCTTCCGGGTCTGCCGGGCCCGCCAGCAAGCGAAAGTCCCAGTTTTCTATCAGCGTCAGGTGATGGCGCAGATAGTCGCGGTTGACGTTTTCGGGGGGTTCGGCAGTGGCCTGCACCAGCGAGAATTCTTTTTCGTAGCCAACAATCGAGCCAATCGAGCCAAGCGGCAAGACGATGTCCAATACTGCCACATCCATTTCTGGATGGGCTTTGACCATGTTTTGGGCAATGTTGGCGCACAACGAAGACGTGCCGGTTCCGCCTTTGGCGCTGAGAAAAACCACCAGCAAGCCACCGTTTTGACGGTTGAATGCAGAAAGCTGCTCTGCCGGGTGCGGTTGAAGCAAAACGATCAGCTTTTCAAACACATCGGGTGTCTTCAATAAAAACTCGTTGCACCCGGCGGCCATCAACTCGGCCATTAGCGCAGAATCAGTGTTTTTAGCAAGGGCAATGCACAGGGTGGTCGCAGTGCGGCGATCGCTGCGCAGCCGGCGGAGAAAATCTACGCCGGGCATATCCGGCAGGCGCGGGTCAAAAATGATGGCGTCTGGCTGGTCACGCAAGGCGGCGATGTATCCCTCACGCGCCGAAGATGCGGCCTGAACGCTGTATCCACGTTGGGCGAGGTAGGTCGCCACAACATTGAGCGTGCGTGGGTCAAAATCAAGCACCAGTATCGAAACAGGTACTTTGTCCATGACTGACCTTTCTGGTGGGGTCATCCTTCTAGCGGAGGCATTAGATAGCCAAGCCCGGAACGGGTGATGATGTGTTTGGGGCTGTGGGCATCATCCTCCAGCTTTTGGCGCAGACGGGCGATGCTCACCCATAGAATTTCCTTATCGTCGCGGTACTCCGGCCCCCAAACGCTGGTGAGTAAATCCTCCGCGCTCATCACCTGGCCGACGCTGTGGGCAAACTGCAAAAGCAGGCGATATTCCGTCGCCGAGAGAAAAACCGGCTGGGCGCCGCGCCAGACTTCGGCGCGGGCAAAGTCAATGCGCAAATTACCATGCTCAAAAAAGCGATTGGCGCTGACTTCTTTGGAAGACTGCGAGCGGCGCAGCACTGCGCGCACCCGCGCCAGCACCTCGGTGGCCGAAAAGGGTTTGACGAGGTAATCATCTGCGCCTAAATCCAACCCGCGCACGCGGTCTTGCTCCTCGCCCTTGGCGGTTAGCATGATGATGGGAACGTTGGAAAACTGGCGGATGCGCTGACAGACGGCAAAACCATCCAGTTCCGGCATCATCACATCCAGCAGGATTAAATCTGGCAGGGCCGAAGAAAAAACTTCCAGCGCTTGCGCACCATTTTGCGCCACAATGACTTCGTAGCCTTCTGTCGTCAAGTTTGCTTCCAGCAGGCGCAGGTAACGTGGTTCGTCATCTACAACCAAAACTCGAGTTGGCATTTCAACCTCCAGTGACGATGTTGCGCGGGTCGGTGAGTAAATTGATAATAAACGTGACGCCTTGGCCGAGCGATGATCTTGCCAGCAGGTCGCCGCCGTGGGCGCGAATAATTTGCTGGCAAATGTACAACCCCAGCCCGCTACCCGAACCGCTCTGACCGGGGACGCGGTAGAACTTATCGAAGATGTGCGCCAGATGTTCGGGCGCGATGCCCGGCCCCTGGTCAGAAAACAGAATGCGCTGTCCGCCTTCTGTTTCAGACAGGTGAATGGTAATGGGCGCATCGGGGGCATATTTGGCGGCGTTGCTGATCAGGTTTTCAATCACTTGCGTCACGCGCACGCCGTCTGCCAAAATTGGCGGGCAAACCGGGGCATCCAGCGTAACCTTTAGGTTTTTATAACGGCTTTGATTGCGCAAAATGACATCACGCAAAAGGCCATCCAGCCGTATCGCCTGAAATTTCATTGAAAGCGTGTTGCTCTGCAAACGCGCCGATTCAAGCATGTTTTCAATCAACTCCTTGAGGTGGTCGGCTTCCTCGTCAATGATGGTCAGAAATTCGCGGCGGGTCGGCTCATCCCATTTGGTGTCAGAACGCAGCAGGGTGGTGGAGTAACCCTTGATAAAGCCCAGCGGCGTGCGCAGTTCGTGCGAGATGGTGGCGATAAACGTTTCCTGCAAATCCACCTGATGCTGGGCATCCTTCAATCGAGCAACGAGTTCCAGCAGGCGTTTGCGCTCGAACAGGCTGGAAAATTGCGTAGCAATATACTGCGCGCGTTGAATTTGTGTTTGGGCGTAAGTTGGGCCGCCATAGCGCACAAAAATCAACGCGCCGATGCACCCTTGCGGCGCGCGCAAAGGTAAACCAAGGTAGTAAGGAAACAGCACGCGCTCACTCCGCGGGGTGGTAGAGTCGGGTGTTTTGACCATCAAGTGGTTTTGCGTCGCTACTTGCGCTGCCACTTCCGCGCCCCAGGCGCCATCCGCTTCTGCGCTGCGCCCACGTCCAATGGCGCGTGCATAGACGACTTCGGTCAACCCGCCGGAAGCCGCCTCGTTGAGAAAAAGCGCCATGTTATCAAACAAGAAAACGGAGCGCACAACCGCAATGACCGAATCCAGGGCCTGCTTCCAGTCATCGTGTTCGATGACGATTTCAGCAATTTTTAGATAGTCGGGCGCGTTTTCTTCAAAAGTGGGCAACATGCGTTTTTACTCGTTTTTCAACGAAAAAACCAACGGAAACGAGACAATTGTCCCTTGTTCCGGTCGAGAATGAATTTCAATCACCGAGCCGTGCGCTTCGACGATTTGACGCACCAGCGCCAGCCCCAGCCCTGTTCCGCCGTAGCGGCGCGTGGCAGAACTATCTAACTGGTGAAACGGTTCAAACACTTCTTTCAGGCGTTCTGCGGGAATGCCAATGCCGGTATCCGTAACGCTTACCAGCGCCATCTTCTCCTCGCGCGTCACATTCAGGGTGACTTTGCCACCCGGCGGGGTGAATTTAATGGCGTTATCCAGCAGTTGCGCCAGCACCCAACTTAATTTTTCTTCGTCGGCCTGTACGTCAGGCAAGTTGGAGCCGATTTCCATTGCCAGTGTCAGGCTGCGCTCAGTGGCTTTGGGCGTAGCGCGCGCCGCCACCAACGAAATAGCGCGGTTCAAATCCACCGGGCGCAGTTGCAGGGTCAACTCGCCGCGCGAGGCCAGCGAGAAGAGAATCAGGTCGTCAATCAATGCTTGCAGGCGATTCGACGAACGGAGGGAAACTTCCAGCGCCTTCTTCTGGTCGGCGTTCAGACCGCCCAACGACTCAGTTTGCAACAACTCCAGGTAGCCGCGGATGTGCGTCAGCGGGGTGCGCAATTCGTGTGAAACGTTGGCGACAAAATTGGCTTTCAGCTGGTTGAGATCTGAAAGTTTTCGCAGCGCTTCTTCCAACTCGGTGGTGCGCAATTGAACGCGCAATTCCAGGTTGCGGTTGGCATCTTCCAGCGCCGAGCGCAGGCGCACAATTTGCTCTGTCACGGCGCGGTCGAGGGTTGGCCGGTCAAGAAAATTCAATTCCACAGCTGCCTGACCGAGCAGGCAGGGCTGGTTTTTCGCTGCCTGCTGACGCTGATACGCCAGCGCCTGCTGCAACTGCGCCTCGGTCAGTAGATCCATTTTCACCAACTGGTCGCCCAGGCGGGGGATGAGCACTTCGGGGGTAATTAATTCAGAATCGTTCATCATCGCTCAACTTTGCCAGACCCATTCGCCTGCCAGACAGGTGGCGCAGGGTCGAAAATCGCGCAGGGCGGCGGAATCCGTCTGAAACGGGTCGCGCTCCAGCGTAATGAAATCAGCAAAAAAGCCGGGAGCGAGGCGTCCCTGGTGGGATTCTGCTCCGGCGGCGTAGGCGGCGCCGGTGGTGAACCCGGCCAAAGCGGCGGGAAAATCCAGCCGCTGAGCGGAAATCCAGCCAGCGGGGGCGGGAGCGCCATCCGGGCGGCGGCGCGTCACCGCGGCGTGGATTCCCCAAAACGGGTTGGGACTTTCCACCGGCGCATCCGAACCAAAAGCGAGAGTCGCGCCGGCTGCCTGCTGGGTTTTCCAGGCGTAGGACAGTTCTGCGCGCGCGCCCCAGTATTTTCCAGCGGCGAACATGTCGGAAGTGGCGTGAATGGGCTGCATCGAGGCGATGACGCCCAATTCGGCCAGGCGGCGCGCGTCGGCGGGGTGAATCAACTGCACATGCTCAATGCGGTGACGCAGCGCGGGCAGGCCGTTTTCGCGCTCATAGCCGCGCAGGCGGGCGAAGGCTGCCAGCGCCTCATGCACCGCCCGGTCGCCGATGGCGTGAACCGCCAGGCTGAGGCCGCTTTCGGCGGCCTGGCGGCCAATTTCAAACAATTCTTCGCCATCCAAATTCAGAATACCGCGATTTTCGGGTTCATTCAAGTAGGGTTCCAACATGGCCGCCGTGCGCGGGCCGAGCGCGCCGTCCATAAAGGCCTTGACCGAGCCAATCCGCAAAAAATCATCCCCGAAACCAGTGCGCAAGCCAAGCGCATGGGCGTGCGGCAGCAGGTCAACAGGGATGCTTTTGGTGACGCGCAGCGCAAGTTTTCCCTGGGCGTTGAGCAGTTGCAGCGCCTGAAAAGCGGTGCGATAGTCAAAGTCATGCGCGCCGGTCAGGCCGAAACCGTGCAAAACGGGCAGGGCGGCGGCGATGGCGCGGGCGGCTTCGGCGGCGGAGGGCTGCGGCAGGGCTTTTTCCAGCAGGCTCATGGCGCTTTCGAGCAGAATGCCGGTCGGCTGGCCGCGCGCGTCGCGCAAAATTTTTCCGTTGTGCGGGTCGGGAGTATCGGCGGTGATGCCCGCCGCGCGCAGGGCGACGGAATTGGCCCATCCGGCGTGCAACGATTTGGCGCTGAGATACACCGGGTTGCGCGGCGCGACAGAATCCAGGTCGGCGGCGGCGGGGAAGTCGCCGCCCCAATCGTTTTGCTGCCAGCCATGCCCCAAAATCCACGTGCCGGGCGCGGCGAGGGCGGCGCGCTCAGCCACCCGGCGCAGGGCTGCGGCCAGGCTGGCGGTCTCCACGTCCACTTTTTGCAGGCTGAGGGCGTAGTGCATCAAATGAATGTGGGCGTCGGTCAGCCCGGGCAGAATCACCCGCCCGCCGAGGTCTTCCCGCGCGGCAGAGAGCGGCGCCTGGCCGGGCAATTCCTCCCCGCCGACGGCCAGCACGCGGCCCGCTTCCACCGCCAGCGCAGACGCCATCGGCTGGCGCGGGTCAAGTGTGTAAATGCGGGCGTTGTGAAAAATTTTCATTCTTTTTCCAGAAAATGCGCCAAAATGGCGTCCAATTCTTCGGCGGAATAGAAAAACAGGGTCAGTGAACCGTTGCCTTTTTTGCCGCTCTTCAGGCTTACTTTGGTGCCGAGGCTGTTGCGCAACCGTTCTTCCAGCGCCTGAACATCAGGGGTGGGCGCGGCAGGCAGGCGGGCGGGCGGTTTTTCGCCGCTCATTTTGCGGACAAGTTCCTCGGTTTGGCGCACCGTCAGATTTTGGGTCAGCACGGTTTGCAGGGCGGCGTTTTGCGCCTGCGGGTTGGCGAGCGCCAACAGCGCGCGGGCATGACCTTCGGTGATGCGCCTATCCACCAGCACCTGCTGAATATTGGCGGGCAATTTGAGCAGACGCAGGGTGTTGGTGACGGCGACGCGGCTTTTGCCGACGTGGCGGGCAATTTCTTCGTGCGAAAGGCGGAATTCATCCGAAAGCTGCTGGTAGGCCAGGGCTTCTTCTAGCGCGTTCAGGTCGGCGCGTTGAATGTTTTCGATGAGCGCCAGTTCCAGTTTTTGCTGGTCGGTGGTTTGCCGCACAATCACGGGCACCTGCGCCAGCCCAGCCAGGCGCGAGGCCTGCAGGCGGCGCTCGCCCGCGATGAGGGTGTAGCCGCTGCCGCTTTCGTTGCGGCTGACAATCAGCGGCTGGATGACGCCATGCTCGCGGATGGAATCCGAGAGTTCCTGCAGCGCTTCGGGTTCAAAACGGCTGCGCGGCTGACGCGGGTTGGGGATGATTTCGTCAATGGCAACCAACAGCGCCGCGCCCGAAACCGGCGCGGCGGGCAGCGCATCGCTTCCCGGAATCAGGGCGTCCAGCCCACGGCCAAGACCACTTTTTTTCACCGCCATGCTTGCTCCTTTTTCACTGTGCGCAAGAAATTTTGCATCAGGCAACCGTCACGCCATCGCCCAGCAAAATTTCGCGCGCCAGGGCTTCGTAGGCTTGCGCGCCCGTCGATTCGGGGGCGTGGGCGCTGATCGGTTTGCCCTGCGAGGGCGCTTCAGCCAGCCGGATGCTGCGCGGGATGATGGCGCGAAAAATCTGATTGGGGAAAAACTTGTGCACTTCAGCCACCACATCCGCCGAAAGGTTGGTGCGGCTCTCGAACATGGTCATCACCAGCCCGCGAATTTTCATCTCGGGGAAGAGCGAGACGCGGATGCGCTGCAAGGTTTGCATCAACTGCCCCAGGCCTTCCAACGCCAAATATTCACACTGTACCGGCACAATCACCCCGTCACGGGCGGCGAGCAGGCCGTTGATGGTCAGCAGGCTGAGCGAGGGCGGGCAGTCGATCAAAATGTAATCGTATTGCCCGCCGAGCGGTTCGAGCGCCTCGCGCAGGCGAAACTCACGGCGGGGAGTGTCCACCAGTTCCACCTCGGCCCCAGCCAGCGCGGGCGAGGAAGGCAGCAGCCACAACTTCAGGTCGGGATTTTTCCACAACAGGCTGGCGGCGGGCTTCAGCCCCAGCAGGGCTTCGTAGGTTCCGGCGCTGATTTCGCTTTTGTCCACGCCCAGGCACGAGGTGGCGTTGGCCTGCGCGTCCAAATCCACAATCAGCACGCGCTGACCGAGCCGCGCCAGGTAGGCACCCAGGTTGATGGCGGTGGTGGTTTTGCCCACGCCGCCTTTTTGATTGACGAGTGTGTAGGTTTTGGTCATGAGGGGAGGGAGGTGAAGATGAGATGAGGAGAAAAGAAGGAGAGGTGAGAAGGGGGAAGTCAGGAAATAACTTCGACCAGACAGCGCTGAATTTCGGCGGGGGTGGGGACGCCCTGCAAGCCGGGGCGTGTGACGGAGATGGCGGCGGCCTGCGAGGCGAAGCGGGCCGCTTCCCACGGGTCGCGAGTTTGCGTCAGGCGGATGAAAAAGGCGGCGGCGAAAATGTCGCCCGCGCCGGTGGCATCCACCTCGCGCACGGTTGGGGCGCGGAAGCGGCGGCTGTCGCCGTGCCAGAAGACGCGGCAGCCCGCCGCGCCCTCGGTGACGACCATCAGCCGCGAAAAATGCGCCAGGGCCTCGATTTGTTCTTCATCGCCGCCGACATCTTCCAGGCTGAAAACAACGGCGCTGGCAGCGGGCAGGGCGCTTTCAGCGGCTTGCCAGGCGCAGGGGCGCACGCGCCCGCTTGCGTCCCAGGCGCGCATCCAGCCTTGCGGGGTGAGCCCGAGCAGGGTGGGGCGCAAATTTTCCGGCAAAATGGGGGCAACTTCTGCGGCAACCGGGGCCAGGTGCATGATTTTTGCGCGCCGCCAGGCTTCGGGAGTCAGCAAAAAGTTGATTTCCGGCGCGCGGGCGCGTAAAAATTGAATGCGCCCGCCGGAAGCGGAAATATTTTCAAAAGTGGTGGAACTTTCCGCCGGGGCGGCGATGACTGGGATTTTTCCCAAGGCTGTCAGCGGAATTTCGCCGCCCCAGGCAGTGACCACGCCGACACGCAGGCCGAGCGCGGCGGCGGTCAGCGCGGCGTAGGCGGCAGAACCGCCCAAAACTGCGCCTTGCGGCGTCTGGTCAAGCGTCAGATGACCAAAAACGAGGTAATCAACAGGTTCAAGCGGGGCCAGGTTGAGCATGGCGAAATTATACCCGCTCCAGGGGTTTCATGCTCGCTGTTTCACGCCGCCGGTCAGTGGTAAATTTTTTCCCAGGCATCGGTCAGCAGGTTGCCCAGGATGTTTTCGGCCAGCCCTTGCGCGGGGAGTACGTCGCCATCGGGTTCGACGTACAGCCAGACTTTGCCCGCGCCGGGGATTTCGTTTTCTTCGGCGGTTTCGAGGGCGACCGGGTTGGCGGCGGAGTAGGGGACGGGCAAGTCGGCGACGAGGCGCAGGCCCAACTCGGCGGCGAAATCGCGCAGATGGGAGGCTTCTTCGCGCAGGGCGGCGTCGCTCAGGCTGAGCGAAAGCGCCTCAATTCCGGCGGTGTGCAACTTCTGCATTTGGGCGCGCGCGCCGGAAATATTTTGTGGGGTCAAGGTGAGATGAACCGCGAGGAAAATATCGGCGGCGATGGCGTTTTGGAGGGCCTGCCAGTTAGGTTCGGCGTCGGTGGGCAAAACCATCATCAGGTGGTCGAGGCCGGTTTGCAGCAGGGTTTCAAGGTAGGCTGGGTCGGTCAGTTTGTGACCATCGGTCAGCAGACCGGTGACCTGGCCGTTTTTCTCGGCGTGGGCAATCAGGTCGGGCAGGTCGGCGCGCAGGGTGGCCTCGCCGCCAGTGAAGACGATGTGCGCCACGCCCTGCGCCCAGGCCAGGTCGAGGATTTGCTGCCATTCGGCGGTGGTCAGTTCGCGGGTGACGTTTTTGGCGGGAGCGTTGAGCGGGTCGGCGCCGGGGGGCAAGCGGTAGGTGAGCGCGCAATCGAGGCGCAGGGGGGCGGTTAAAGCGGCGCTGTTGGGCGCAACGCGTTCAAAGCCGAGAGTCGCCACCGGGTCGAGGTCTTCCGTTTCGGCGAGCGCCAGGATGCGGGTCATAAAATCGCTGAAATCGGCCAGCGCCTGCGATTTTTTGACCCGGTAGCGTGCGGCGACGGTTTTGGCGGCTTCAATCGGGTCGGTGCCTTTGATGACGTGGTAAGCGTATTCGGCGGCGGTTGGGTTGAGTTGCAAGACCGTGCTGGCGTTGACGATGAGGATGCCGCTGCCATCTTTTTGCAGGCGCAGGTGCAGCCGGAAGGGCGGCCTGCCTTCCGGCGCGGATTGCAGGTGGTAAACGCCAACCGGCAGGGGGGTGACGGAGGTAAAGCGTTCTTTGAGCCAGTCCATGAAAGCAGCCATAGGATTTCCTTTCATCCGCGCAGAAAATGCGGCATTTCAAACGGAATTTCCAGCGAGATTTCGACAAAACCGGCGTATTGGCCGTTTTGATACCAGGGGCTTTGGTAAATCAGTTTTTTGAGGCCTTTTTTCTCAATGGTGTAGACGTTTTTCTGGTGCGCCGCCAGCAGGCGTTCGGTTTTGACGCGCGCCGGGGCGGGGTGGCAGTCGAGCATGTTTTTGCCAATCAGGGCGTAGCCGCCGTCGCTTTCAAAGGTTTGGGCGGCTTTGTCGTTCATTTCCAAAAGGATGCCGTCCGGGTCGCAGACGGTGATGGCGGCGGGAAATTCTTTGAGCCAGTTCATAACTCTCCTTTTTCCAGTTTTCCAGTTTTTCGGTTGTTCGGTTGTTCAGTTGTTCAGTTGTTCGGTTGTTCAGTTGTTCGGTTGTTCGGTTGTTCAGTTGTTCAGTTGTTCAGTTGTTCGGTTGTTCGGTTGTTCGGTTGTTCAGTTGTTCGGTTGTTCAGTTGTTCAGTTGTTCAGTTGTTCGGTTGTTCGGTTGTTCGGTTGTTCAGTTGTTCGGTTAGGCAGTTGTTCGGTTAGGCAGTTGTTCGGTTAGGCAGTCAAACCGGTCAACTGGATAACTGGTCAACTGATCAACTGGTCAACTGGATAACTGGTCAACTGGTCAAACAACGTTAGTTTTCAAATTGCAACGGGCAGCCGCCACCGCATTCGGCGACCAGCGCACAACCTGCGCATTTTTCGGGCAAGTCGAGGCGCTCGCGCAGTTTCAGCGCCAGCGGGTGATTCCAAATCGAGTCCCAGTCATCCGTCAGCAGGTTGCCGAGCGGTTTGTAGTACGACTGGCAGGGCAATACCGCGCCGTCGGGTTCAACGCACATGTTGTATTGCGCGGCGGTGCAGCCTTTGACGCCCAAATCCATTTGTACCGGGTCGAAGTGACAATATTGGGTCGGCGTGTACCAGATCAGTTTTTGGCCGCGGGCTTCGGTTTTGGCGCGGGCGATTTCCAGCAGTGGAGCCAGGTCGCGCTCCGGCAGGCCGGTGCCAACTGTCGCGCCGTGGCCGGAATGAATCAGCGCGTTCAGGCCAACGGTCGGCACGCCCAAATCGGCCAGAAAATCGAGGGTGGCCGGGATGCTGGCGACGTTATCGCGCAGCATGGTGGTGTTGGTCATGACATACAGGCGCGTCGCCAAAACATTTTTCAGCCCGGCGATGGTTTGGTCGAAAGCGCGGGCATTGACCATTTGATTGTGGATGTCGGCGTCAGCGGATTCGACCGTAATTTGGACGTGGTCGAGGCCCGCATCCACCAGCCGTTGGACGAAATTGGCGTCGCTCAGCCGCCGGGCGTTGGTGTTCATGCCGGTAATTTGACCGTTGCCCTCGGCGTGGGCAATCAGCGCTGGCAGGTCGTCGCGCAAAGTGGGTTCGCCGCCGGTGAAGATGATGTGCGGAATGCCGAGCGCCCAGGCCTTGTCAATGACCTGAATCCACTCGGCGGTGGAGAGTTCCGGGCGCTGGAGCGGCTGGCCGGGCTGGGGATGTTCGAGATTGTAGCAGTGGTGACAGTCGTTGTTACAGCGGTAGGTGAGGGCCAGGTCGAGGCGGTAGGGCGCGGAGGGGCGGGCGCTGAAGGGCATCAGCATTTCCAGGTCGAGGTCATGCACCGGGCAGGCGCCGTCCGGTCGAATCAGGCTGGCGAGTTGCTGGTTGAAGGCTTGAAAATCCTGTTTCAAGGTGTCAGGTTTCACGTTCCAGGTCTTCCGGCCAGCCTGCAAAATTTCGGCTTCGGTTTTTCCGTCCAGCACTTGTTTTGCCATCCACGCCGCCGAGGGGTTGAGGTGCGTGATGCGGTTGGCGTTGACAATCAGCGTGCCGCGTCCGTCCGCGTCGAGGCGCAGGTGAACACGGCTTTTCTCTCCGGGGGTTTCGAGCAGGTAGTGATAGATTTTGGAGTCCAAAGTCTCCCGACTTTGGGCATTTTCTCGATTTGAAGTTTTCTTATCCAGCGCAAAAAAGTGTTGCAGACCTGTTCTAAAATTCAGGGACATCGTTTACCTCGTCCAAATCTATAAAGTTGAAATTTATTTAACTGATGTTGCGCAACAAGAACCAGTGGCGCAAATCTGCGATTTGCGCGGGCAAGTCAGAGACTTGCTCCACACGGTTGCGTCGCAGAAACCGGAAAGTTGAAATTTTAGAGCTGTTGAATAGGCGCTGAACAGAGAAGAACCCGTCCAAAAGATTGGCAAAATGGGCCGCCAACGGTGGCGCAAATCTGCGATTTGCGCGGGCCTGCCCAACCTGCCCCGTTTTTCGGCAAGACTCTAAAAATTGACGTCAGCCAATTTTCAGAAACCTGAAGTCTTTCAAATAGTCCTAAAAATACACCTGTCCGGTTTCTTTGGCACAACCGCGACATAAATGTCGCGCCACAGAGTTCTTGCTGTGTAATATCAGCTATTTAATTTTGTAGGAAACGTTGGAACCCGAAACCTCCTGATTTTTGCGCATTTACCGTCCGCCGCCAGCACAGGCGCAGGCGCAACCGGCACAGGCGCAGGCGCATCCGCCGCCACCCGAATGTCCACCACCGCTGGAAGTCGATACCGGCGGCGGATTGGTGACTTTGGTGATGCCCTGCGTGAAGGTATCGGTGCCGCCCAACACTTTTTGAGCAAATGTTTGGGTGTTGGTGATGACGCTGGAGGCAAACGCCGCGCCCGGCAGGGCGGTGCGTCCGCCGCTGGTAGTCGGCATGGACATGGGCGCCGAGCCGCCGCCAGAGCCGGAAGCCGCGCTGCCGCCGTAACCAGGGTCATAGCGTCCCCACCAAAGCGGCGCGTACATCGGGCCGGTGAAGACGCGGCGCGAACGGTCATCATAATTTTTATCGAGCATCGTCCATTCGAGCGCTTCCTCAGCCATCTGGCTTTTGACTTCGGGCGTGTTGGCGGCTTCAATTTGCGTCCAGGCGCGGTCGTTGATGGATTTGTAATATTCCTGCGTTTCTTTTTTGCTGAAGCCTTTCATCTTCTCTTCCACGCTGCGCACCAGTTCCACCACCAGCGCCTGTAAATCCTTGCGGCGCGCGGCGTCGGGCTTGGCAAAGGCTGCCACGAAACTCTTTTCGTAGCCGCGCAAATTTTCGGGTTGGGGCTCCGAGATTTTGAGCTGCAGCGGGTCGCGGCGCACCACTTCTGCCGCGCCTTTTTTGACGACGCCGAACAAAATCATCGTCATCACTTTGTCGAGCGGGGTTTCCATCAGCACCGCCGCTTCCACCGCTGTCAGCCCACGTTTGATGCCGTGCCCTTCGATGGAAATTTTCGGCGACATGTATTGCAATTTGCGCTTACGTTCCTGTACTGCGCCCAAAATGGGCAGGCCGAAGAAAAAACCACCGAAACAGCAAAACGGCAGAATGTTGAAGAACCCGCCCACTACTACGGCGGCAATTCCGCCCAGCAGCAAATCGAAGGCGGTCGTGCGCACGATGGCGCTTTCGGGCACGGCGCTGGCCGGGAAGGAGGCGCCGAAAGTGTACTGACCGGCGGCGCTGGCGCTGTCGCTTTGCCAGGTGTAGGTGAGGTTGCCCTGACTGTTTTGAGCAATCACCGGCTCGCTGGCGCCAGGCCAGCCGCCACGCGCCGGGTGGTAGCGCGGCTGATCCGACGTCACCCCGGAGGGCAAAATCAGAATCATCGTCAAATTTGTCTGCCCGTTGACGTAGGCCGAGCCGAAATAGGTCGGCATAAATTCCATGCTGGCGTAGGTCTCATCCGCATCGTCGGGGAAAATCATGCGCTCCACTTTGCCCACATGCACATGCACCACCCCGCTCTGGCCGGGCGCAATCGCCTGGCCGCCCATGTCCACCGAAACGCCGGAGCCGCCATCCCCCTGATAGTCGCTGGAAATGCTGACGGGGACTCCATCCACATCCGCTGAAATGCTGTTGAAATCGTAATTACTGTTCGGTAGACCCACATCCACAAAATCGATCGCATGTGCGCCGGATTCATTTTGAAATTCAAAAACATAATCCAGCGCCAGCGTGCCATCGGCGTTGACGAAGACGCGCACCACTTCCTTCGGCACACGAAACGAGTAACTCTGCGCCAGCGCCGCCGAGGTCACGCCCAGCGCCAGCAAAATGGTCATCAAAAAAGAATAGATGCGATATTTCATGGTATGCCTCCGCCACTCACCACTTGGGTTCTTCGGTCAGCGAATAGGTAGACTGGCAGTACGGGCAGGTCACCACCGGCGCGCCCGCCATCAATTTAATATCGCTGGACGAAATCACTCCGCCGCACGAGCGACATTTCATTTGCTCCACTTTGGTTTCACCGGGCAAATCCACCTGCATCGTCACCTGCTGCACGACTTCGGTTTTTTGGCCGCGCAGCCCGACCCAAATCAGAAATGCGCCGCCGCCCGCCAAAAACAAGCCAATCACGCCCAAAACACCACCCAACCCAACCCAACTGGACGAACCACTTGCCGGGTCGGTGGAACCAATCAACGCCAGAGCGGCGTACCCCAAAAAACAAAACGAAACCAAAAACAAAACGCCCGCGCCGATAAAAGCAAAAATTTTTCCCATGCCAGCCTCCATCAAAATATCAACCTGATTTCGAGTGTAGCATTTTTTCACAGCCCCTGCAAATGACATTCGTCTCTATTTTACGGAATGAATGAAAAAACGTCGCAGGGGCGGAACCGAATTGGCGCGCCCCTGCAAAAGAGATTTTTCCACTGAATGTTGTTATCGTTTTCTCAGGCCGTACACCTGGCTGATGGGTAAAACTGCCAGAATGCCGTTGTTCGGCTCGTTCAGGTCGCCGACTACCTCTTCGGTGGCGCGCACAAGCGCGGGCACGATGGCGTCATCCGGCACAATCGAAAAAATCGTCCGCCCGTGATGCTCCGGGTGCGAGAAGAAATCGCTCAGCGAGGGAATCAGCGGAATGTCGTCGCGCAGGCCCTCGTGCTGGCGAATCGCGCCCAGCCCGGTGTTGTATAACACTGATGCGCCAGGAATGCCGCAGGATTCCCAGGCGGCCAAGACCTGTTGAAGCTTTTCGGGGTCATGCAAAACAAAAAGGATGAGACTCATGTTTGCTCCTTGGACGCCACTTTCTCTTCGGTATTGGTTGTGCCGGGATGTTCCGCATTAGCGGGCTGAACCGGTTTGGGGCGCACTCGTCTTTTAAAGCGTGGAAATGGCGGCGACCAGTCTTCGGGTAGTTGAAACAAGGCGCGTAAAGCGGGCGGCGTGACCAGTGTGCTGACAATCACCATGCCGACGACGGCGGCAAATTCGCCTTCACTGACCAGCCCGGCGCGCGCCCCGGCGCTGGCGACAATCAGCCCGACTTCACCGCGCGAAACCATGCCCATGCCCAGCTGAACGCTCTCGCGCCACGAAAAACCTGCCAGACGCGCGCCCACGCCAACACCCAGCCACTTGGAAAAAATTGCCACCAAAATGACCACCAGCGAAAGCGTTAGTGTTTTCGCGCCAAGGGGAATTTCGGTATTCAGCCCAATCCCCACAAAAAAAAGTGGGACGAAAAAGCCGTACGCCAGCGCCGAAATACGCGGGGTGAGCGTCTCTTTCTCCGGCGTGCGGGCAAACATCAGCCCGGCGATGAAGGCCCCGGTGATGGCGGCCATCTGTCCGACTGTTTCCGCTGCCAGCCCGTAGCCAAAAATCGTCACCAGCGCCAGCGTCAAAATCCCCTGGCTGATGGGCAGGTTGCGCGTGACGCGGATGACGCGCGGCAACAGCCACAGGCCAAAGCCAAAAGCCAGCGCAAAAAACAGCGCCATGCGCGCGAACACCCAAACGATTTCTAGCAGGCCGCCCGTGCCGGAAGTCAGCGCAAAAAACGCCGAAAGCAGGAAAATTGCCAGAATATCGTCAAAAACCGCCGCGCCGAGCAAGCCCAGCCCCACGCGGGTTTTGAGCGCGTTCAATTCCATCAGCGTTTGCGCCGAAATGCTGACGGAGGTGGCGCCCATCACCAGCCCCAGGAAAATCGCTGCTGATTGCTCCATGCCAAAAACCAGGCCGGTTAACCAGCCCAGCAGGAGCGGCAATAGTACGCCCAACGTTCCGCCTAGCCCGGCTACTTTTAGGTTGCTGCGCAGCTCGGAGAGATGCAATTCCAGCCCGGCAATGAACATCAACAATAAAACGCCAATTTCGCCCAGTTCGGCCAGAATATGTTCCAGCCCGCCAGAATCGCTAAAAATCGGCCAGGCCAAGAGATGCAAAGCCGACGGGCCAAGCAAAATGCCTGCCAGTAATTCTCCCAGCACCGAGGGCTGATGCAGGCGAATCGCCAGCAACCCGGTTAGTTTAGCAGCGACCAGGAGAACAACTAGCGCGAGTAGTAGTTGCAGAAAAGGAGTCATGGCAAAAGGTTTTTAATGCAAAAAGCAATTGGTGTCAATAGCGAGCAGCCTGGTGATACCCCACAGCTTTACTCTACCCCGCAAAGCGACATTTATGTCGCTTTTGTCCGCAGGACGAGAATTGGCGACTCGTGGGTAATCACCAGACTAAATAGTATTGCAGTTAAACCTGCGCTTGCCGCCATTGTTCACATGCGCTATAATCCCGCCGTCCAGAATAAAATCACAAAGGAAAGAATGAAAGCATGATTGATGTAAATGATCTTCGCAAAGGCGTCACGTTCGAGTATGACGGCCATCTCTTCAAAGTTTTGGAATATGCCCACCACAAACCGGGACGCGGCAATGCTACCATCCGCATTAAAGCCCGCAACCTGAAAACCGGCGCCAACATCGAAAAAACCTTCCAATCTGGTGACCGGGTGGAAGATGTGCGCCTCGATTTCCATAACGTTCAATATCTCTACAACGACGGCGACAATTTCTACTTTATGGATAACGACACTTTTGAGCAGCCGGCTGTCTCGGCCAAGACGGTTGGCGAAACTGCCGGTTTTCTCAAAGAAGGCATGGAGTGCAAAATCACTTTCTATCAGGGCGCGGCGCTCGATATTGAATTGCCCACCTCGATTGATTTGAAAGTCATCTCCGCTGAAACTGCTGTGCGCGGCGATACCGCCACCGGCGTTACCAAAAAAGTGGGCGTCGAAACCGGCATTGACATTCAGGTCCCCAACTTTGTCAAAGTCGGCGACACCATCCGCGTGGACACGCGCACCGGCGAATACGTCACCCGCGTCTAGCTTTTGTCTGGCAAATCATCTCAGGCCGCAGGTGATTCTTCACTGGCGGCCTGTTTCTTTATTAAACGCTTGCGTATAATTCAGCCCATGAAAACTCCCACCGGAATTGACTGCCAATATTTTTATGGCGACTACTTTCGCGGACGTTCGCTCGAAGAATGCCGCTTGCTCAAAGCCGCCGGACAGCCCTGGTCGCCGGATTTGTGCAAAACCTGCCCGGTTCCCGGCATCACCCGCGCCAACGCCTGCCCAAATCTGACGCTGCATGCCAGCGTTGGCCGCCCTTTCAGCGCCGTTTTTCAGCGCCGCGTCCAAATATCTGCCTGGTGCGAGAAAAACAAACGCGCCGTCGCCGAGCCGCACATCGGCTGCGGCGAATGCCACCCCCTGCCGCCCATTTTCGACGTGAAAAAATGACCTTCACCCTGCTGCTCGACCTCGACGACACCCTGCTCGATTCCAACATCGAAGCCTTTATTTCGGCTTATTTTCAAAAACTGGCCGCCCACCTGGCGGGACGCATTCCGCCCGAAAAATTATTGACCGAACTGGCCGCCAGCACCCGGCGCATGTACGCCAGTGTCCGCCTCGACCAGACCCTCGAACAGGTTTTCAGCGCCCGCTTTTACCCGCCGTTGGGCCTCACCCAACCCGACCTGGCCGCCGACCTGGACGATTTCTACGACAACGTTTTTCCCAGCCTGCAGCCGCTCACCCGCCCCCGCCCCGACGCCGTCGCGCTGGTCGAATGGGCTTTTGCGCAAGGCTGGCGCATCGCCATCGCCACCGACCCGCTTTTCCCGCGCAAAGCCATTTTGCACCGCCTGCGCTGGGCCGGTTTGCCGCCCGAAAAATACCCCTTCGCGCTGATTTCTGATTTTCAAACCTTCCACTTCGCCAAAGCCTCCGTCGCCTACTATGCAGAATTTTTGAATGCGCTCGGCTGGGAAAATGACCCCGTGCTGATGGTCGGCGACAGCCTCGAGCGCGACATTCTCCCCGCCCGCAAGGCGGGATTGCCCGTCTTCTGGCTGGCCCCCGCCGATGGCGCTTCCGCCCCGGGCGGCTCGCTGGCAGATTTGCGCCACTATTTTCAGACGGTAGATTTAAACTCGCTCAAAGTGGATTTTTCCGCGCCCGAAGCGCTGATTCCCCTGCTGATGGGCAACGCCGCTGCCCTGCATAGCCTCAGCCGCCAGCTGGATTCCGCTCAATGGGCCGAGCGCCCCGCCTCCGGCGAATGGGCGCTGACGGAAATTTTCTGCCATCTGCGCGATGTCGAACTCGAAGTCAATCTGCCGCGCATTGCGGCGGTTTTGCGTGAAGAAAACGCTTTCATCGCCGGGCAGGTGACCGACCCCTGGGCCGAAGAACGCGATTATTTGCATCAGGACGGCGCGGCGGCGCTGGATGCGTACCTGGCGGCGCGTCTGCGCCTGCTGGAAACACTGCGCGCGCTGACCCCCGCACAGTGGGAGCGCAGCGCGCGCCATACGATTTTTGGCCCAACGCATTTGCGTGAACTGGTTGCTTTTTTTGCCGAGCACGACCGGGTTCACGTTCAGCAGGCGCGTCAGGTTACGGCAATGGCAGGTAATGCAAATCATGAATAAACATTTTAGACAGAAAAATTGGTGATGCCCCACATTTTGGTTTTGCCTTGCAAAGCGACATAAATGTTGCGCTACGTTGTGCGACATTTATGTCGCTTTGCAGGATGTAACAAAGATGTGGGTAATCACCAGAACAAAAGCCTTGACAATTGTTTTGAACTGTCGCATAATAGCGACTATATAAGTCGTATATAAAACGAGACATAATGAAAATTTCCAAAAAATCTGATTACGCCTTGCGCGTGCTGATGACGCTGGTTGAGGCGTACGGCAAGGAACCCATTTCAATCCGTGAACTGGCAACCCGCAATGCCGTTCCCAAGCGTTTTTTGGAACACATTATGCTTGATTTGAAATCTCAGGGCTGGGTCAGCAGCCTGCCTGGAAAAAGCGGCGGTTACACGCTTTCGAGAAGACCGGATGAAATCCGCATGGGACAGGTTTTACGCTATTTTGATGGGTTGCTGGCCCCAATCAATTGTGTTTCAACCAATCAGTACGAACAGTGTAGCCAGGAAGCCGTCTGCCGCTTTCGCCGTGTCTTTTTGGATGTCCGCAATGAAACTGCGCGTCTGATGGACAACACCACCTTATCCGCCGCCTTTCGCGGTCAGCCAGTTCGTCGCCAGGAAGTTTTTGACGATGCCCTGATGGGCGGCGCTGGAATATAACTGTATTGCGCTTGCAATAGCGCAAAAAATTTTTACCTATTAAAAACGACCATGTAAGTCGTTATTCAAAAAAAGGAGTATCACAATGGCTAAAATTGCGCAAAGTGTCACCGACTTAATTGGCAACACCCCGCTGGTCCGTTTGAATCGTGTTACCGAGGGGGCCTATGCCCAGGTAGTTGCCAAATTGGAATTTTACAACCCGGCAAAAAGTGTCAAAGACCGCATCGGTTTTTCCATGATTGATACGGCTGAAAAAGCTGGCATCCTTACCAAGGGAAAAACCATCGTCGAGGCCACCAGCGGCAATACCGGTATCGCGCTGGCGATGGTAGCGGCGGCCAAGGGTTACAAAATCACCCTGTTCATGCCCGAAACCATGTCAAAAGAACGCCGTATTTTGTTGCGCGCCTATGGCGCTGAACTGGTTCTGACTCCTGGGCCGGAAGGCATGGTTGGAGCCATCAGCCGCGCTGAACAGTTAGCCGCATCAGACCCTGAGAAGTATTTTGTTCCCAACCAATTTACAAATCCGGCCAACCCCGAAATTCACCGCAAGACAACTGCGGAGGAAATCTGGCGCGACACGGATGGCAAAGTAGATTTTGTCGTGGCGGGCATCGGCACCGGTGGAACAATTACCGGCATCGGCGAAGTGCTCAAGGCGCGCAAACCATCTTTTCAGGCAATTGCCGTCGAGCCGGATGCTTCCCCCGTTTTATCGGGCGGCGCCAAGGGGCCGCACATCATTCAGGGAATCGGCGCGGGGTTTATTCCGGCAGTGTTGAATACCAACGTGTACAGCGAGGTGATCCGCGTAACCAACGATGACGCCCTCAACACCGCCCGCCGCGTGGCCAGGGAAGAAGGTTTGCTGATTGGTATTTCATCCGGCGCGGCTACCTGGGCCGCTTTGCAGGTGGCGAATCGCCCCGAGAACGCGGGAAAATTGATTGTGGTGATCATCCCATCCTTCGGCGAACGCTACTTGAGCACCGTGCTGTATCAGCACCTGGCAGATTAATCTCTGCTATCGCAGCGCACCCCGCAACCATCGCCAAGGCGACCAAGAAAGAACATGGCATTATGACCAATCAACCGCTCCAAAAAGTAGACCATTCGGCACTTAAAGCCAACCAACTGACCATTATTTTGCTCAACATTCTGGCTTTTGTCTTCAACCTGCCATTCTTGGCCGCCCTGGTTGCCGCCGTCATGGGGCTGGGTTCATTACTCAAGCTACCCGGCTTCATCCTGCTTTACCGCTATTTCTACAAACCGCTCGGCCTTCTCAAGCCCGACATTCTTGACGACAATCCAGAGCCACATCGCTTCGCCCAATTTCTCGGTTTCTTGTTCATGGCCGCCGGTTCTGCCGCCCTGTTCACTGGCGCGGGCGCACTCGGCTGGGGACTGGTTTGGCTGGTCGTGGCGTTGGCCGCGCTCAACGCTTTCGGCGGCTTCTGCGTCGGTTGCGCCGTGTACTACTGGCTGGGAATTCTAAAAGTTTCTGGATTCACCAAAACTGCGCCCGCTGGAATTTTTCCCGGGATGAAACCGAAAGCGAGGTAACTCAATGGATGTCTTGACCCGCGCCGGAATCGCACTTCTGATCATGTTCGGCGGCTTCGGCCTTTCGCTGCTTTACCAGTATTGGGCCCGGCTGCGCACGCCTGACTTGTTCCCAGACTTGGGGACATTACGCCCCGGAGCTTCTACGCTGGTCTACTTCACCACTCCAACCTGTGCGCCATGCAAGACCCTTCAGCGTCCAGCCATTCAGCAAGTCAGCCAACTGCTCGGCGATGCGCTCCAAGTACTCGAGATTGATGCTGCTCAACGGCCAGAAGTTGCCCGGCGCTGGGGCGTGCTCAGCGTACCAACTACGTTTGTGATTGACCCGCGCGGCAAAGTACGCCACGTCAACAACGGTGTGGCTCGTGCGGAACAATTGCTCATTCAACTCCAACGCGGATAAGTTTTAGACCTTAAATCCACTCAAAAATGTCATTGCGAGCTGCACTGCCCTGACACCGCCCGCCAGGGCAGGTATGGCGAAGCAATCCCCCCCCTTTTATCGGAGGTTGCTTACCACTGCGTGGTACACGTCGTCGCGGAGAGCGCGCTCCTCGCAATGACATCCTCCAAGCGGTAAATTGTAGTAAATTTTCTATTCGGGAACAACTCTATTCCACAAGGGCAAACAAAGAATCATAATCGGCAGGGATAACCTTGGGGGAAGTGAACGACTCGGTGATGATGGCCGGGTCTTTCATCCCGTGGCCGGTACACACCACGACGATTTTCTTGCCGCGAACTTCCATCCCCGCTGATTGTGTTTGCGCCAGCAGCCCGGCGATTCCCGCCGCTGAAGCCGGCTCCACCCAAAGGCCCTCGCTGGCAAGGATTTTCTGAGCTTGTAAAATTTCCGCGTCCGAAACCGCGATAATCTGTCCGCGCGATTCTTGCGCGGCCTGCAGCGCCTGCTCGCCGCGCGCCGGACGTCCAATGCGGATGGCGGTCGCCACCGTTTCGGGTTTCTCCACCGGATGGCCCAGCACCAGCGGCGCAGCACCGGCGGCCTGCACGCCCAAAATCTGCGGCAACCCTTTTTGATATTGTTTGAAACCCGCCCAATAGGCGGTGATATTTCCCGCATTGCCCACCGGCAGACACAACCAGTCGGGCGCAGCGCCCAGGTCATCACAAATTTCAAACGCCGAACTTTTCTGGCCTTCGATGCGGTACGGATTAATCGAATTGACCAGCGCCAGCGGCGTTTTTTGCGTGATTTCCACCACCAGCGCCAGCGCATCGTCGAACGAGCCGTCAACCTGAATCACTTCCGCGCCATAGGCAATTGCCCCGGCCAGTTTTCCTGCCGCCACCTTGCCCTGCGGAATCAGCACAATCGCGCGCAAACCAGCGCGGGCGGCATACGCCGCGGCAGAAGCGGCGGTGTTACCCGTCGAAGCGCAAATGACCGTCTGCGCGCCGCGCCCCAATGCCTCGCTGATGGCGGCAGTCATGCCGCGGTCTTTGAACGAGCCGGTCGGGTTGAGTCCCTCATATTTGACGAACAACTCACAGCCCAGTTCATGCCCCAGGCGCGGCAGCGGCACCAGCGGCGTGTTGCCCTCCAGCAGAGAAATCGCGCGAGTATGTGCAGGCAAATCCAATAAATGACCGTAACGATGTAAAATACCCTGGTAAGACATGAAAACCTCCAAAGCAGGTCTTTCCAAAATCGGGAGATTTTGGACTCCAGCGTCTCCCGACGTTGGATTGTTCGACACAGTTTACTGCAAAAATATGTCTGCGTGCAAATTGAAACTTGCGCTACAACAGTGGAGAAATTATGACCCAATTAATTCGTGTGCGCGTACCGGCCACCTCGGCCAACCTGGGGCCGGGCTTCGACTGCCTGGGGTTGGCGCTGGATTTGTGGAATGAAGTCACCTTCTCGCTGGAAGGGGACGGTTTCACCTATCAGGTGCGCGGTGAGGGTGCCGAGGCGCTGAATGGTCAGGCCGATAATTTACTGGCACAGAGTTTTTACCGTGTTTATAAAATGCTAGGAAAAAATCCGCCTGCGGACGTACTGGCGCGAGCAAAAAACGCCATTCCGCTGGCGTCGGGGCTGGGGTCGAGCGCGGCGGCCACCGTTGTCGGGTTGATGGGCGCCAATGCCCTGCTGGGAAATCCGCTGGCGGTGGGCGATTTGCTGAAACTAGCCGTCGAGGTGGAAGGTCACCCCGATAACGCCGCCCCGGCCCTGTTCGGCGGGCTGGTGATTTCAGCGGAGTTGGAAGACGAAATTCTGACGCGCCGCTTCGAGGTTCCCGCGCTGCGGGCGGTCATCGTGCGCCCGAACGTGGAATTGCTGACGCGCGCCTCGCGGGCGGTGCTGCCGCATAGCGTTCCGCGCACCGACGCGGTTTTCAACCTGAGCCGGGTGACGCTGGTGGTGGAAGCCCTGCGCGAAGGAAATTTGGCGCTGCTGGCAAAGGTGATGGAGGATAAACTGCATCAACCCTACCGGATGGCGCACATCCCGGGCGGACGGGCGGCCTATTTGGCGGCGCGGCGCTTTGGCGCGGCGGCGCTTTCGGGGGCGGGGCCGTCGCTGATTGCGTTTGTGCGCGAATCAGATGCAGAAGCCGCCCTCGAGGCGATGAGGGCGGCTTTTGGCGAGGCAGGCATCGGGTCGAGGGGATTCTCAACGAGGCCAACTTCCAGCGGGGCAACGCTTACAATTTCGGTAGAACAATAGATTGTTGTTTCTGATATTTGCCTTTTTTGTCGGCGTAACTGGTTTGGCATTCTTCGTCGGCTTCAAAAAACAAGACCTGCGCCAGGCCCTCGTTGGCATAAATTTTGGCCGGGAGCGGGGTGGTGTTGGAGATTTCGAGGGTGACAAAGCCTTCCCATTCTGGCTCAAAGGGCGTGACGTTGACGATGATGCCGCAGCGCGCGTAGGTGGATTTTCCCAGGCAAACCGTCAGCACGTTGCGCGGAATGCGAAAGTACTCGACCGAACGCGCCAGCGCAAACGAGTTGGGTGGCACGACGCATACGTCGCCAACAAAATCTACCATGCTTTTGGGGTCAAATTGTTTGGGGTCAACCACAGCACCAAAAACGTTGGTAAAAATTTTGAATTCGCTGGCGACGCGCAAATCGTAGCCGTAGGAGGAAACGCCGTAGGAAATTACGCCGTTGCGCACCTGTTTATCTTCAAACGGTTCAATCATTTTGTGTTCGAGCGCCATCTTGCGAATCCAGTGGTCGGGTTTAAGTCCCATGTTTTTCTCCTGATAAAAGATAGGTTATTTGGAAATTGACGGGTGCACTTCATAGACCAAAACGGGACGGCTGATGCCGCGCAGGGTGACTGGGCCAAGTTCGGTGAGGTCGAGGGTAGATTTTATCAAAGATTGCGTTTGCGCCGTGAGCAAAACCTGGCCGCCTTTGGCATAGCCCGAAAGGCGCGAGGCAGTGTTGATTTGCTCGCCAATGGCCGTGTAGTCCAGGCGATTGTCGAATCCCAGGTAACCAATCACGGCTTCGCCGCTGGAAATACCAACACCGAAATCCAGCAGGAAGGGCAGCGAGGAATGGGCTTGCTGAAATTGTTCCGGCAAAATTTGCTGCAAATCCAGGCCGGTTTGCACCGCGCGCGCCGCGTGGTCGGGCTGGTCGCCATGCGCGTTGAAGACAGCCATGACCATGTCGCCAACGTAATTGGTGATTTCGCCGCCGTTGTGGGTGATGGCCTCCCCCATCAGCGCAAAATGCTGGTTGAGGAGATTCAATATTTCTTCGGGGGGTAGCGCTTCGACCATGGGGGTAAAACCGCGCATATCGGCAAACAGGGCGCTAATCTGCCCGCGCTGCCCGCCGACGGTGATGCGTCCACGCGCAGAAATAGCCCGGTCGGCAGCGCGGGCAGGCATCAGGCGATGGAGCAGGTCATCTAATTCGGCGCGGGATTGCGCCAGTTGGGCGCTGATAATATCCAGTTGATTGCGCTGCTGGGTAATGCGCTGCTCGAGCAGGGCTTCTTCGGTAACGTCTGAAATCAGCATAAGCGCCCCGTTCTGATAAGGCGAAATGTGAACGCTAAAATACAGGCTTTCGTTCGCGTTCAGACGATGATGTATTTTTTCAATGGCGATCGTCGGAATTTCTTTGCGGATGACCCCGTCAAGGTCGGCTTCCATGCCAGTCAACAAATCGAAGAGATTCTCGATGGGCTGTCCGCGCAACGGTCCAGAGATGTGTTGAGCGTAGCGTAGCAGACCGGGACTATATTCCACCACTCGTCGGTTTGAATTGCATAAAGCGTAATCCAGTTTTTTTTGTTTGAAAATTTCCTGATACAGGCTTAATCCAGCCATATTACTTTTTCTCCCCTGAAATATAAATGCGGTTTTTTCCTTCCCGTTTTGCGCGATATAAGGCGTCGTCAGCCAGTTTGATTAATTCGGCGGCAGACGCGACGTCAGACGTTAATGCGGCAATGCCGACCGAGATTGTAAACCGTAGTGAAAACGACTCCAATTCTTTATCCAGCGCTTTTTTGATTTTGTCCACCAGGATGCGCGCCAAGGCAACGTTCAGCATCGGCAAGAAAATGCAAAACTCATCGCCGCCATATCGAGCCGTAAAATCAGTTTCGCGCATTGACTTTGAAAGGACGCGGGAAAGAATCCGCAAGCCTTCATCGCCAACATCATGACCAAAGCCGTCGTTCAAATTTTTGAAATCGTCAATATCCATCATCATCAACGATAGCGGCGTTTGGTAACGTTTAGAAAACTCAACATAGCGCGGCAAGGCGTCGTCCAGATAACGCCGATTGGGTAATTCTGTCAAGGAATCATAAAGCGCCTGACGCTGCAATTTGGCGTTGGCTTGACCCAAGCGAATGCGCAATAAATACAACTCGTTGTGCGCCTGTATGGCGCTTTGCTCAATCAGCGCAGACGACGTGACGTCTTCAACCACCAATAAAAGGCGGCGTGGAGCGTTGCAGCGATAGTTCCAGATATACAGAGAAATATAACGCGGAGAAAAACCGGGAGATGAAAAGTTTATATACTCGAGTCTGTACTCCGGTATTTTCTGGCTTAAGACTTCTTGTAAAGTTTGCTCGGAGCAAGTCAAAGCGTCGAAAATTTCAGTAACAGGTTGACCGACTTGAACGTTCGCGGCGTTCAAAAAAGTCTTGAAATTCGGCGCAAGCTCGTAAATGCTTACGTCATCTTTGAGCAAGGCATAGGTGATTTTCCCGCGTTCAAGCAGGGTCTGCAAAACGTCCAATGCGAGTTCAGTGTTTTCAAACATGTTCAGCCTCTGGCTTCGATTAATTCCGCCAGGCGCAGAAAAGCGGCTTCGGTATTTTCGCCGGTCTTGGCGCTGCTCAACAAGTATGGGCAGCGGAAGGTTTCCGCAGCGGATTGCAAGTCTTCGGCGCTGATGGTTCGCTCTTCCAATAAATCCATTTTATTGCCGATAAAGATGAGCGGAATTTCCAAGCCAATCGCGCGGATTTGCTCCACATAGCGTTGAAATCCCGACAGCGTTTCGCGGCGCGTTAAATCGCAGACGATAATTGCGCCGGAGGAACCGCGCAAATAATTGGCTTGAATCTGACCGTTGAACTCGTCGCTGCCGGCTAAATCCCAAACCAGCAAATTCATATTGCCAGATGCGCGCTCAACCACGCGCCGCGAAATTTTGACTCCAATCGTGCTGATGTAACGGTCGCTAAAATTTCCTTCCACGAAGCGGCGCACCAAACTGGTTTTGCCGACGGCAAATTCTCCCAGCAGGCAAATTTTTTTTTGAATTACAGTTGTCATATTGAATCCTTTGTTCGCCAATGCTACACGGTAGCGCGAGATTTATCTCGCCAAACAGCGACATAAATGTCGCGCTACGGAAATCTTCATCACACAAGTTAATTCACTGCGTTGGCGTGGGGGTGATGCGTTCCGCCGGCACAGACTCGAGCAGGGAAATCCATTCGGCGAGCGCCCAGCCGTGATGATAGCCGACGCTATCGTTCCATTCCACTTCCATCCAAATGCCATAGACAGACAATACTTTTATCGGCGTGTTGATGAATAGCAAATCAATATGCGGAGCGGAGAAATCTGGCGCGGGGCGAAGCCACATGTTGCCGGAGGAGATTGCCGTAAAAGGCGTGGGAGTCGCGGTCGGCGTAAACGTTGAAGTCGGAGTCGGCGTAAACGTGGGCGTGAAGGTCGGTGTGGGCGTGGAAGTGGGCGTGCTGGTAGCAGTCGGCGTGAATGTGGGCGTCGCCGTTGCTGTGGGCGTGGATGTCGGCGTGGATGTATTCGTCGGGGTCGGGCTGGGGAATGCGACGGGATATAACGCAACCGTAAATTGAAGATAAAAACATGCCAGCATAATAAAGAGTATTCCCAGCAAAACCAGTCCCGCGATTCCCCAGCGCGTGACGGGACTCATCTTTTTGGGTCCCGTCTCTTCGCCGCCAATATCCGCCACCAGCCGCGCAATTTTCGGCTGCAGGTTGGGCAGAGTCGCCGGGTCGCCGTTGTATTGCTTTAATGCGCTTTCATATTTGACGTGCAATTCAGAGATGAATTCATGCAGGCGGGCGCGGAAGCCTTCAGGTTCGACGCCGTTCATCACCACCGCAAGATATGCCGCCCGTCCGCTTTGGATGACGACGCGCTGGTCGCCATATTGAATCTCATCCAATTCTTTATCTTCCTGCCCCTGTCCGAATGAATCCTGAACGAAGTCGCGGATGGCGGTCAACATTCCGCTGACGATATCCGAGTCGACAATTTCGCTGGTGCCGGGATGACTGTGCGCCAGCAGCAGCCCCGTCTCGCGCTGGATGAGAAAAATCTCGCGCACCGAGAAAGGCAGCGAGTCGCGCAGCGCAAGTTGAGTGGGCGAAACTCCGCGCAGACGGGCGGTAACTGTGCGCAACATCCCTTCGGGTCCGAAAGTTTTTTTGAGTTGCGAGTCGATGTTGCGCTGGAATTCGCGCACCGATTCCGCCACCGACTTTTGGACGGTCTCGCCGATGACGGGATACAGCGCTTCGACCATATCCTTGCGCGAGTCGCGGATTTGTACGCGGATGGCTTCGCCCATTAACGGACCGAGCGCTTCCGCCATATCGTCGCGCGAGTCGCGGATAGTGCGCCCGATCATGTCGCTCAAGATGGGCGCGATGCGCTCGATCAATCCTTCCGCGTCAATCTGAGCCTTGCGGCGCATGATGTCCACTTCGGTTTGCAAATCAAAGGCTTGATTTTTAACTTCGCGCGCCAGCGCTCGCAGCGCTTCCAGTTTGGTCTGCGAATCGCCGGCTTGTTCGCGCAAGGCTTCGATTTGCGATTCGGTCTTTTGTCGAAACAAATCAATTTGGCGCTGCAGTTCCTGAATTCGTTCCAAGTCTTCAGACCGCAAGAGCGGCAAAACGGATTGAATGGCGGCGTTTAAATCGTCGCTCCCATCTTGCGGATTGGGAGCGTCCGGTTCAGAAGGAGATTCCATAACAACGGCGCTTAGCGGGCGGATGAATTCGGGTCGGTCTTCTCGTTGCGTAAGCGCTGACCTAACTCCACCAGCATTTGACTGAGGTCGTAACGGGAAGTCTTCTTATCGTCCAGCGAAGACGCTAGCGCCAAAAGTTCCTGACGTTGAGCGTCGTCCCGTTGGCGGGATTCAGTTTGCAGGTTGCGAATTTGCGCGGATAAGTCTTCGCTCAATTTATCAATGCGGTCGCCCAAGTCTTTTTGCGCGGCGCGCAGTTGGGTGTAAAAATCGGCGTACATTTTTTCAACACGGTCGGATAATTCTTTTTGCGCGGCGCGCAGTTGCGTGGATTGTTCCCCGTTTAGTTTATCCATCCGCTCGGTCAGTTCTTTTTGAGCGGCGCGCAGTTGCGCGGTCTGGTCGGCGGATTGTTTATCCGTCCGCTCGCCGAAGGCTTGCTGCGCGGTTCTGAGTTCCGTGGACTGGTCGGTAGATTGCTTGTCCAGCCGTTCGGATAATTCTTTGCGAGCCGTTGTCAATTGGCTGGAAGATGTACTTGCCAGCGCGCCGATTTTTTCTTGCAGCGCGTTGTTGAGTTCGCTGCGTAATTTCTCGATCCCCATTTCCATGTCGCTCAAGCGTTTGTCGGTCGTGCGCGTCTGGGCGCCGTAGAGAATCTCGCGCAAGCGGTCTACTTCATTGGCGGTTGGCTCGTTGGCTGGGGCGGCGGCAGCAGCGGGCTTGTCGCTAGACGGCGCGGCGGCGACCTCATCGCCGCGCACTGGTTGGGAAGCGTTATTCTTTTTGAACATGATTCTGCTCCTTTGCGAATAGGGTACTCGTCTATTGTACGACAAATTCTACTGGGGTAAATGTTCCAGCAAAAATGGTCACACGTTGCTCCAGAACCGCGCTGTTGGCAACCAGCGAGAGGCGATAGTCTCCGGCGGGCAGGTCGCCGAGGGCGAAGGTTTCGCCGAGCAGGTCGTCGCTGTTGAGGCGTTCACGGACGTAGGTCTGCGCCTGCCCGACGGAAAGCGGGTTGAGGATGCCGTTCTCCACCCGCTGCAGGTTGATTTGCCCGGCCAGCGGGTTTCCGGCGGAGTCGACAATCCGCCCGGCGAGCGTGCCCCTGCCGGGCAGGGGCGCCAGCCACAGTTCGGGGTTGCGGGTGGAAAAGTAATCGTTTTGGCCGACGCGCACTTCAAAGTGCAGGTGGCTGCCGATGGCTGTGCCGCTGGCGCCGACTGCGCCGATTTTTTGCCCAACGGCGACGGTTTGACCGGCCTGCACGTCAATTTTGGAGAGGTGGGCGTAGAGGGTGAAAACCGTCTGGCCGTTGAGGCTGTGCTGCAGGACGATGACATTGCCGTAGAAATCTGTCACCCATGCCAGCAGGGTCAGGTTATCTTCACCGGCAAAAACGACGCGGCCAGCGGCGGCGGCCAGGACGGGGGTGCCAAAGGGCTGATAAAACTCCACGCCGTGATGGGCTTCGCGCGCGCCGTTTTGGGTGCTGCCGTAGGGGTAGGAACGCTCCACAATCGCGCCGGGGATGGGGCGCTGCAACGAAAAGCGCGGCGCCGCCGGGGTGGCGGAGGCGGCCAAAGTGGCGCTCGGCGCGGGCGAGGGAAAATCTGTCGGGGCGGGGGAGGCAGTCGGCGGGGAAAAGGTTGGGGTAACGGGGGCGGGCTGCGGAGCGCAAGCTGCCAGCAGCGTCAGGCAAAGCCAAAAGGTCAGGGGTCGTTTCAAGGTCAGTTTTTTTTAAAATAGGACCCGGAGTTGACGGATTCGACGGAGAAATCAGAACCGGCGCTCCGTATCTTCCGTGTTTTCCGCGCCCAAAAAATTACAGCCCGGCGCGGTCGGTGAGGGTTTGGCGAAGTTCGGCTTCAATTGCGGCGGCGCGGGTTTCGAGGGCTTCCAGTTCAAAAACAAGCGCGGCGCCGGATTCCTTGCTGTGCAGGCCATGGACGTTGATGCGGATGTTGTAGCCGGCGGCGGTGAGGGCGGCGCGGGCGAAGGCGGCGCCGCTGGCGGCGTCGGTGATGGCGTTGAGATTGCCCAGGCGGCTGGCGCGGGCGGCAAGTTCCATCACGCGCAGGGCGCGGCGGGCGGTTTCGAGCGGCACTTCGGCGGCGCGCAGGGTGGCCTGCTGAATGGCGGCCTCGCGCGCGGTTTCTTCTTCGGGCGTGGCTTTGGGCAGTTTGAAGGCCTGCAAAATGGCGTCGAAGGCGGCGGCGTCTTCGGCAATGGCGCGGGTCAGTTCGGCGCGCAGGGTTTCGGCCTGGTCGAGAATTTCCATCATCTGCGGCTCGGCTTCGATGTATTTTTTCTTGCCGACGGTCAGACGCGCCATCATGGCGGCCAGCGCCGCGCCGAGAGCGGCGGCGTGGGCGGCGGCGGAGCCTCCGCCGGGGGCCGGGGTTCCGGCGGCGACTTCGTCCAGAAAACTGGAGGCTGGCGCGGCGGCGGATTGGGCGGCCAGGCGGGTTTCGAGAATCTGGCTTTTTTCAAACTGGTCAAGCTGGGTGTACCAGACGGCGGCATCCACCAGCGCTTCCTGCGGAATCAGGCCAACCAGTTCGCTGTGATGGATGGCGACGCCGTAGCGGGCGGCTTCGCGGCGCACAAATTCGACGACGCGGGCGAGCGGCGTTTTGCGGAAGTTGGTCAGGTTCATCGAAACTTGGGCGCGGCCATCCACCAGCACGCCCATCGCCTTGACGAAGCGCAGCCCGCCGGAGGAGTGGCGCACGGCGCGGGCGATTTTCTCGGCGATGGAAACGTCATCGGTGGTCAGATAAATGTTGTAAGCCACCAGCGGGTCACGCGCGCCGATGACCACGGCCCCGGCTTTTGGGAGCTTTTTGGGGCCGAAGTCGGGGTCGCGCTCGGGTCGCAAGCCGATTTCCTGTTTAATGGCCTCGTACTGGCCTTTGCGGATGACTTCGAGCGCGGTGCGTTCGGGGCGCAGGGCGGCGTATTCGTAGAGATAGACGGGGATGCCGAGTTCCTCGCCGACGCGCTTGCCGAGGTGACGGGCGAGGGCGACGCATTCGTCCACCGTCACGCCGGAAATGGGCACAAAGGGGACGACGTCGGTGGCGCCCAGGCGCGGATGTTCGCCGGTATGCTGGTCGAGGTCAATCAGTTCGGCGGCTTTGGCGATGGCGCGGAAGGCGGCTTCTTCGACGGCGGCGGGCGGGCCGGCGTAGGTGACGACGGTGCGGTTGTGGTCGAGGTCGGAGGAACGGTCGAGCAAAGTCACCGCGCTGACGCTGGTGATGGCGGCGACGATGGCGTCCACCACCTGTGGGCGGCGGGCTTCAGAAAAATTGGGGATGCATTCGACAAGTTGGCTCATGGGATTTTCGATTTTCGATTTTTGATTTTGGATTGGCGAGGGCAATACCATCTTAACAGTGTGGTATAAAACACCAGACTTCGGAAGTCTTCAAGACTTCCGAAGTCTGGTGTCAATTGTTAATATGAATCAATTTTTTTCTTGGCAACTTCCTCAAATTTTTTCTTCAATTTATCTTTGTACTCTTTACCGACCTCGTCAAAAACTTGTAGTAGTTCTGGAAAAGTGTTTATCCCCCCAATAAAATCCCAATATTCATTACCCACCAAAAAATCACTGTGGTGGTGCATTAGCCCTTCCTCTGTATATCTTGCATAAGGTTCAGGATGATATGGATTGTATGGAAAGGCCAGAAACACATTTACAGGCTTTCGCCTTCTCGCAATCCACTCCAATAATTTTGTTTTGCTCTTTTCAAAAATATCAATATTCGGCTTGACCGTCTTGATTTCAAAGAAATATTCATCATCGCCCTTCCTCATGTAAAAATCGGCGATATTTCCCGATTTTTGAAATTCACCGTTTTTCCAGGAAGCGGTTAGAACCTCGTTCTTTTCTTGCTGACTATTTACTGCGCGTTTTTTGGCTCGCAGGTCATTTACTATTTTGCTAATAACCAGTTTCTGTTCAGATGAAATAGCGCCCCCAACGCCATAATTTCTAAAGCACTCATCACAATGTTCACTCGCGATAATCACTGAAACATCTTCATATATGGACATTCCCAAAGATGTTGCTATTGAGTGGATGAAAGAATACGCGGCTATCTTCTCGTTGTCCTGTATGAGCCTCGCCAAGAAGGGCATGGAAATAGTTTCCCTGCCATACGTCTTGAGTTTATTCTCAATTTTTTTGATGAGCAGTATCTTTATATCTTCCTTTTGTTTATTCGAGAGCGTCATGGCTTTGCCTTCAAATGGAATATTGTTTCTGAATATGCGGCCTTGTCCCGTTCTGTTCGATTTAAAACTGGCCTTTTGAACCGATTTACAATTTTCATGCCGGAGCGTTCTGCAATCACAGGATATATATTATTCTTATCGTTTGCCACGAGGAAAACATTATAGTCATCCACTAAAAACTTTTTGCAGTTATTGAGCACATTAGAAATGCCTTGAACATAAGACTCCCTGGCTTCTTTACCTTGTCCTTTAAACATTGCGCCAATCTCCAGTTCGTCTTGTCTATGAAAGCCAAACAATTCATAAGCGTAGGCATGTTGTTCATGATAGTCAATGAGGCCGACGTACGGGGGGCTTGAGAAAATTCCGTTTATTTTTCGTTTTCTTACGATCTCTGTAAATTGCGGTTGTTCAACTTCCAACGCCTTCACGATATCAACGTTTGTCGAATCGCCAGCCACGCAATATTGCTGAGTTTCAGTTCTCAACTTATTAAACTTAGCCAATCTATCAACGGTGTCCTTGGTATAGCGTTCCCACCAACCCAGGATTGAAAATAATGGTTTGCACATTTTGCCATGTTTGGCGCAGTAGTAGGTAGCCGAAACAGGTTCAACCAAAGTCCCTAAATCTGCATGAGTAGTCGCCCTGCATGAACGGATTGTGCGACTTAGGATAACTTGAATTACCCTGTGTGTCGCGGGGTTTTCAATTTGATTCACTAGATTAATAACAAAGTCTATCTCTTGGCGAACAGGATATAAATACCATTTATCAAGAAAGGTTTTGCTATCTTCCTGTCTTATTCGAATATTATATTTTTTGACTAATTCGACATATTTGGAAAGAAATTCTTTTTCCTTTTCTTTGCCATACATATTTTCGTTAATTAATCCGCGCTGAACCTTGTACCTAAATTCCGGGGACGGAAAATAAGCATTATTAAACTCATAAAGGGCTCCCAGTAGTTTTTGCTCAAACTCTGGAACATTCAATGAGTCAAGAAACTCTCTTAGCGCTTTTGTAATTCTGAGAATTTCTTTTTGAATATCAATCAGGTTATGTTTTTCAATTTTCACATTGCTAATCAAGGCATTAAATGCCGATACGTCTATGCCGACCGCATTCATTCCAAGTTCATTTGCCTGCACCAAAGTTGTGCCGCTTCCACAAAAAGGGTCCAGCAAAATATCTCCGGGCTTGAAATAAACCTCTTTCTTGAATTCGTCAGTGTGACCATCAATAAAATACTCGACTAATTGCGGAATAAATTTTCCTTTATAGGGGTGCAGTCTATGCACATGTTTTGTGGTATCCGCCTCTTTGAGATAGTCAAAAGACAAAGCCCAATTTATATCCTGGCCCAATTCTGCCTTCCAGTTGATTTCCCGATCACCAAGAAAGGAATTGTAATAACCAATAAGTTCTTTTTTGGAAACCCTGGCAACGCCATTATCACCATATTTTTTAACGCGGCCATATTGAACAAGGTAGGAAATATTTGAAGAGGTTACGTTTTTTTTCAAGTAACCCGTAGCCCATTTGCTCGCTTCCGGGATTGTTAGAAGGTCCTGGCTGTCAACCATCGTTGATTCTTTAAGCATGAATTTTCAACTCCAATTTACACATCACCCTTTTTAGGATAATTCGACTGCGAAATTATACCCTCCTTAATGGGGTCTCTAATATTTCGCTGGCAAATATTTTGGCTCACTGGGAATCTCCGTGGTAAGACCAACGTAGCGCGACATTTATGTCGCTTTTGTCCGCAGGACGAAAATTGGCCTTGTGGGTAATCACCAGATTTGACAACTTGAATTTTGCCCAAGCGCAGTATAAAATAGATGAACTTCATTCGGTTATTTTAAAGAAGACTTATGCTCACCCATCTGCACACCAAATTCGCTAACCCTGGCTGATGCTGGTCGTCTTGCACACCACGCCAACTGCGTTGGTAATTTTCGCTTCGCTGGCTTCGGCGTTCAAGTGGACACTGGCCGTGATTTCAATTTTGGCAATTTTGTGGTTGATATTGCAAAATTTATTCCGCACATTTAAAAACGCAACCTGAAGTTGAGTCACCATCTGCAACAAGGAGAACCCATGCGCCGCCGTAAAAAATTCTTATTTCCGCTCATCAGTCTGCTGGTCATCCTGATTTTGAGCGGCATTCCCGCCGCCGCGTATTACGCCCTCGTCCGCCCGGCGCTGGCTCAGATGGATGGTGAACTAACCGTCAGCGGGCTGACCGCGCCGGTGACGGTTTCCCGTGATACGAGCGGCATTCCGCATCTTCAGGCCGAAAACGCGCACGATCTGTTCTTTGCGCAGGGTTTCGTTACCGCGCAAGACCGGCTGTGGGCGATGGAATCTCAACGCCGGGCGGCGCGCGGCACGCTCAGCGAAATTGTCGGCGAGCGCGGACTAAAAAATGAGGTAGTGGTAAAGTCGTAGTGATTTATGATATATTTCAAGCATGATTGCAAAATTATATACATGTCGACATTGTGGTAGCGAAAATATTGTAAAAAACGGACACAGCGGTAGCGGCAACCCGCAATA
>Ga0210044_10000408_pt1 | contig 64615 bp, 60 predicted proteins | sample CryGey13umfilter_2_FD_183959 | JGI IMG/M metagenome (GOLD analysis project Ga0210044, IMG submission 183959) | Groundwater microbial communities from aquifer in Utah, USA - Crystal Geyser 4/9/14 3 um filter (SPAdes) (version 2) | ecosystem: Environmental > Aquatic > Deep subsurface >... | reverse complement strand
ACCGTGTTGCGGCGATCGACGCGCTGCGCGTCTAGGTTAAGCGGTGGGCAAGGGGCAATCTTTGACTTGGCTCTTTTTTTGAGATATTTTGACTCCCTTAGCTAACAATCTTTTACTATGAGTGGTGAACGTGAAAATGGAAAAGACGAGGGTTCTGCCGATAATCCTTTCGAGACTCAAGTGGGCCAGCCGCGTCCGGTTAACGCTCAAAGGACCTCACTAACAGAGACAACAGTTGGGCCTCCACAACCTGTCGGAGGAGCCTCGCCGCTCGATACCGCTGTTGATCAGCCAGCTATTCAGGCTGCTCACCGGACTGCCGAACTAGTCGCTCTCACTACCGAACGTGCTCCTGCTGAAGAGCCGGATGCCGGAGATACTCAGGCATCCGGAGGAACCCTTGAGTCCGCTGACTTGAACTATCCTACAGGTGTCGACTTCGCGGCCGTTAATTCTGGAACTAGCCCGTCTCAGCCCGCTGCTCTGGCCGGTGATCCCGAGGCTTTATCCGAGAGCTCCGCCGACGCGTTCGAGGTTGTTTCGGAAAAGGCGGCTCTACCCTTCCAGGCGCTTGAGGCAGCGGTCTCTAAACTAACCGGAAATGCCAAGTTTACCGTTAATCTCGTCGATCTTTTGGCCGGTCTGATGGCTTCGGCTGAAGTTCAGGACTACCTGGACCGCACCGATGCTCCGGAGGCCGGTCGTCATCTTGCTGATTTTACCAATCAAGCTATGGATGCCCTGCGCGGGGCAATGGGGCCACGTTCTGCCGATCGTATTAGCTTCCCCACGGAAAAATCATCAGTTGGGGTGGCCTTTGCGGCCGGCTCACCGGAGCGGTTTTCCCCTGAATCTGGGGCTGAGCATAAGCCTCAGATTGTTCTTATGACCCTCGCCGGCAACGATGCCGCTCAGCAGCGTGCACTTACTTCAAGTTTGGCTCAGGGGGCGCCCTTCGACTCGGGCATTCTTCGCCTTGGCGACGGGAATCAGCCAGCTCAGCTGGCACTTGCCAACTACATTACCACTGATGAGGGTAGTACAGTTCCGGGCGTCACCATTCAGCTTCTGGAGAAGAATCCTCGTGCCGGTCAGTCCGGGCAGCGCACTTTTTCTGTTGTCTGGGATCGTCGTATCGATGCACCTCGTGAGGGGGAGTCTGAACAACTATCAACTGATATCAATGGTCGTGCCCTGACGCTTGGCTTGGTGGAGCTCTTCCGGCAGAGTGTGGCTCGTCTTGATCGCGCCCGCAACGGTCGTTAAAGGCTCTACGCCTATAACTTTTGAGTCGGTCTCTTCTCTTGTGGAGGCTGTGCGGGCTTTGCTATAAGTTATTTTTATGTTATTATGTAAATAATCTAGTTAATAAATTAATAAAAATAAAAAGTACATGAAATCCGCACACGCTGTTGACCGCGTACATCCTCTGGTTATCTTTTGGCTTGGTCTCCTTACCGGAGCTCTGGTTGTTGGCTTTTTCTTCTTGTACCGTGCACTCAACAGTACTGAGTATCGTAATGCTCTCTTGAGCTATCCTACTTACTATAAGACACTTACCTCACCGACCAAGAGTTTTGACTCGACCTATTCTTTCAATACTAAATCCATAGGGAACGGTGGGCTGAACTAGTCTGAAAATCCAACCTTAGCCTTTAACGGCGGGCATCTCAGGGGCGGTAGAATCGTCCTCGGAGGGTCCGCCGTTTTGATTTGCTGCTGCTGATGCACTCTTCTTTGGGCTCCCTACTGAGCCATTATTTACAACTCTCACTTGATCGTCGAAGAAACGTCTTCCCAAGACCAGTTCTTCCACTGCCTCCTGATCTCTCGCGAGTAAGGGACTTGGTACATACCCCTGGGCCATATTCACGAAGAGTTGTGAGTGGAAAGCAGTCACTTTTTTGTTAAAGAGGGGGAGTCCTCCATTATTGTAAACGGGCTCGGGGAGTCTAAGTGTTCCTGGCTTGAGGTGGTTCAGGTACATCGCAATATCGAATATCGCACTCATGTGGGGTGCCGTATTCATAACCAGTTCGCCGAGGTGGGTTTCGCCACTCTCTGTAATATCCCTAGCCCCATGCCGTTGATTGAGGAGTACGAAAAGGTTAACGGCTTGTTGGAGTTTTGGGGCAACTTCTTGGAGGAGCGTGTCTACATGCTCGGGAGGTAGGTAGCCGTTTAGTTCGGTCTCTGCAGTGTAGGGATCCAGCTCCGACACATCTCTTCGGGAGGCCGATTCAACAAGAGTAAAGAGGTTGGTCCCGTCACCTTTTTCTCGCATGAAGCTGCGGGCGATGTCTCCGATTAGTCGGAGGCGGGTTACAATCATCTCGTCGGGAAGTTCAGCTCGTTCGAAAAGAGCTGTATAGCTTGGAGTTTCAAAGAGCGTTGTGTCTGTCTCTATCAAGTTTTGTGCCAGTTCGGGGGTGAGTTTGTTCATAGTCAGACCTCCATCGTTATGTGGGGTGGGCTGTTTAAATCTCACAATGGTACCAAGTCTTTTGCACTCGGCGAGTTCGAGCAGAGTTTTGCGCATACCCACCTCGTTGCGGCATCGCTGGTAGGCGCTATAGGCCTTGATAAGGTTGGTTTCCGCTGCCTTGGTTTCTCCCATCTGTAGTCTGAGTCGTGCTACAAGCCCCGAATTGTGGGCGCTTTCGAGGGGGGTATCTCTAGATAGCGCCTGTGCACGCTGTTCGGCTGTTGTGAGTATCTCCTGCATAAGGGTAACCCGTTCTTTTTTTGCGGCCAGAGGGGTCTTAAGTGAGACCTCATCCAGTACGCGGACGTGGGGTTCCGCATTAAGCGTTCCAATATTTGTAGGATCCGGTCGGCGTAGAATCTGTTCTTCGAAGAAGGCGTAGAAGCCCGGTAGGTCCGGCTCCACTGTAATACTTTCGCGAAGGAGCCTCTCTGCACCCGTGATCTTTGCCGGCTGTATGAGTCCGCCGTCGTGGAGCTTTTGCGTTGCAAAAAGAAGTCCACTTAGAAGTCGTTGGCTGACCAGCCCTGGAAGGCTTGGGTTGCCAACTATTTCTGCCGGTGAAATCGCATTAGGTTTGAGTTGATTGAGGGCCTTGGCTGTGGCGATGATAGGGGCCATGTGAAGTACAATATCGTAGACGTCGCGTCCTGTTCCCGCACTGTTTTTTTGGCTGCCCTCAAGGAGGCCATTGAGCTCGACGAAGATATCCATTGCTCGTTGTATGAGGGGGGCAATGGTCGTCTCAATGCGTTCCAGCTCTTTTTGAGCTTCGGCTGTTTGTTCTATTGTGGTTGAGGTTCCTTCACCACGAGCAACTGCCTGAAGATGCGTGATGCGTTTGGCTGAGTAGTGCGTCGCAATGTGTGCAATCGTTTCTGTTTCAGCAACTTTTGCGATCAACTCACTGAAATTGGTGACTGCCGCCTCTCTTTCATCGGTGGAGACGCGTCTTAGGTTGGCAACAAGATCTTCCGCCTCGTTTCTGTAGGTTCCACAAACCTCCACCAGGTTTTGTATTCTTGGATGGGGATGTGCGTGCACCAGTCCATCGTGGTCTATTGATGGGGCTTGAGCGACGAGGGTCGTGCAGTAGAGACGTTCGGCATCAAGGTGCTCTTTTAGAATGTGGATCGCCTCAAGATGTAGGTGCATGGAGCGGGCTTTTCTGTAGCCGGCGAGCGTTATGGTGCGTGCCTCATCATAGCGGCCGGTCCGCATATAGAGACATCCAAGTGCCCGATGCAGCGTAACTTCAGCCGTTGGGCTAAAGAGTGTCGGGTGAGTGGAGGCCTCTTGGAGCATGCGTTCGCTTGTCTCTATAAGGCCATTAATCCTTGGCATTGAGCTCTTCGTTACACTGCTGGGCATGTTGATCTCTGTCTCGTCCCAGACTCTTTGCACCGGTCGTCCATCGAGCCCGGAACTTTGTGAGTGTTGGGTGGGAACGAGCCGTGAAGCAGCCTCTTGTTCAAAACTGACTGATACTTCAGCGATGCGAATTATTTCTTGAGCAAGAGGTGAGGGGCTGCCGTGGGCCTTGATCCAGAAGGCATTAAACTGCATGATTAATGCCCGGTTGGTAGTGTAGAGTTCGGTGCATTTTTCAAAGGCCAGTTCCTTCAACGGGCGACCTTCCTCATCCTGCTGACTTGCCGGTGTATCGAGCGCTTGGCGGTAGGTGTACTTGAGCTTATAGAGAAGGAGCTCCATGTGGGTCTTAACGCGTTCGGCATTGAGTTCCTTAGTATCTCTTCCTTCAGCTTTTGCGCTAGCTACTGCCTGTATCAATGTTCTTAGCTTGGTGCTATAAATTTCCTCAAGACTCGTCATTATAGGGGCTAGCGTCGCCGAGCGGCTTCGTCCCAGCTTGAGGTCCAGGTCTACATGGCTGAACCTTGCCGCAAGGAGATCTGCTTCGGGGAGGAGTGTTGGGAAGGCTCCTTTGATGGCCTCCAGATCTCTCAGGCTCTGGGCTGCTTCTTGAGGACGTGCGAGTTGGGGCGTTGCAGTTGCTCGAGCTAGAAGAAGTTTTGCTACGGATGAGGCCAGTGGGACTCCCTCTCCTCTCACAACTTTCTCCAGGATCTCTCTCACCAGCGGTATATCCAAGTAGTTTTGGGCTGTTTCGTAGAGTGCCGCCATACTGTTCCGTTCTTGGGCGCGGTGGAGCTCTGAGTTTATCGCTTGGGCAAACTGGCTGACGAAGTTTGCATCCTCTGCATCAACGCTCGTCGTTCGCAGGAGCGTCATCATCTGGTCGAATGACATGTGGCGAGCGCGGCGTCGAAGGAGCTGGGCCTGACTCTTTGAGTCGAGTTTTGCGCCGAGTAGTGTTCGAATCGCCCTGAATCGCTCACCCTGTTCTTCAGGTGTCATTGCTGCGAGAATTATCTCTCCGATTCTGTGGTGTACGGGGAAGTAAACGACCTCATCCGTCGGCCCCTTGCCGCTCTGCGCGAGGAATCGGTCTTGTACGAGAACGTCGAGTAGCTTCTCAATCTGCTCCATGCCGGCCTCGTCCCCGTGGTCGATTCCGGTTTGATCACGGATAAGGGCAATAAGATTTTCTCGTGAGATCTTGCCCAAGAGTGCGGTGAACTCAATGACCTTTCTGAGTGCTCCACCATACTGTCCGCCGGTGCGTTCAAGGTTCACGAGGCGGTTTGCACAGAAATTTGCATGGTCATCGTCGGTTTGCAGGCCGGCGATCTTCTCCCTAAGGTATTCGGGCTCTATCGTTAACGTATTATCCTTAATCGCGTAGGCCTTGTCGGTAAGAACCGCCGCAATAATATTGCGGAAGTAGAGTGGGTTTCGGCCTGCCGCACGACCAATCGTCGCAGCGGCATCATCATCAATTTTACATCCTTCTGCAGCGGTCCCAATAAGACAGTCTTGGAAGTAGTCTCGGCGATCTGCGTGATTCTCAAAATCGATACCCTTTGCCTCTACAATTTTAACGCATCCCGGCCCGTAGGTTCTCTCCATCTCCTCCACGAACGAGTTGATCGCATGGCGCTCGGTGACATCCGCTTGTCGTGCGGTCATCACTGCTTTGTGCGCAGGATTAAGAAAGACAAAGAGACGGAGAAGGTCGTGGGTTGTTTCTATCGAGCGTCCTTGGAAGTGGAGGTCTTCAATACCAAGGACATCGGCGCTCAGAGCTCGTAGCGCGTTGGCCGCCTGCCTTAGAACAGGGCCTGCTGTACGTGGATCTGCAAGAATCTGAAGCCGTTCGCTCTCAGGTTTGTCGGCAAAACTGAGTATTCCCCCTTTAATAATGGGATCTCTTGAGAGCTTTGAGTCATCGCGTACCATGCGGGCTACCGAATCTATAACGGTACCGGTTCCGGCTCCCACCGTGTCCATGTTGGCAGCATCGGTTGGTGCAATATGTGCTCGACGACGTGTACTTTCGAGCGCCTTTTCAAGAATCGTTGATTTACCGAATCCGCCCTCTCCTACGATAATAACTGCGCGGATCTGAGGGGCCTCGAGTGCCTTCTTCACCTCATCAAGTGCTCTTTGAGCCTCGGTGCCGATAACACGGGGAGCGTGACTCACATCTATCTCAAACTTATGGCTTACATCCATAACTCTGTGCAAATTTGAATCTCCGCCGACAGGTTCGGTTCTGACCGTTCCGAATTTTCGAAGACGTGCACTTGCAGGGTCGTTGTTATCGGGAGATAAGGCTGTGGCCAGTGCCTCGGTTACGAGGGTGTCACCTGCCGCATCGCGTTGCCAGTGGGCAATGGCTTCGGGGGTGAGGCCTGAAATTCTGTAGTAACCACCCGGTGCGGCTCGATAAACGCTGCCTCCGCCGATGAATGTTGGAAATCTTGCTTCGTTGAGGCCCAGCGCGCGTTTCACATCATTGAAGAGTCCCTGCTCGGCTGTGTTGCCCAGTATAATAAAGCGTCCGGACTGGCCGATGGTAACAAAGCGTCCACTGTATCTGCGAGCGAGCTCATCGAGTACACGGTGATCTCTGTTGATACCAAGGTCGATCATCATGAAATCGCCCGCTCCTTCGGGGAGTGGTTTGTGGTTGAGTTGGGCTGTCGCAATCGACTGGCTATCGAGCTGACCGGTGGGGAAGGTCGGTATCACCTGCGGACGTTCGGCTGGAGTAGTAACGAAATCGCCCTCGCTGCTTGGTATCGAAACGCTCTTGGCCTCAATCTTACGCGGTTGTCCGGGGACGCCTTGTACAATAAGACCTTGTCCCGGTAGGAATAGTCCCGTGATTTGTTCGTTTACAGGGTGTTCGACTACGACATGTGCGCCGAATTTCGCCGCGAGAGCGTGTGCATTTGAGAGGCCGGCCAGGACAACACTGAGGCGTGCCGCTGCTCGTCCCACGGGCATGATCAACCCTGATCTCGGAAGCGCCCCGGTCGTGCTGTGCAGTTCGCTCATCAGGCCTTCCAGTTGCGACGTTGGAACAAAGATGCTGGCGGGAAGACTTCCTTTTGGAAGCCCGACCTCACCGGCCAGATTATCTCGTACACCAAGAAAAGCGCCCAGTCGATCGGTTGGAGCAAGCTCCATAACCGCTTTCTCAGAATCAATAACCCCCTCGGCTCTACGCTGCGTCTCCGCCTGGCGCATGCGTCGTAGATTGGGGTCGGTTTCAGGGGTCGCCCCGAGGAGTGGGCCACTATCGGGACGCCGATACCTCGGCTGATGTGGGTCTGTTCGTTCGTGCATGGTTCTCCTTTAAAGGTTGGTATTATAACATTCTTTTTGAATTTTTCAATGCTTCTTCTCTTTTTACTGATCCTGTCTGGATAAAGCCTTTTTTGAAGAGATATACCGGCTCTTTGATACATACCTAATCAGATAAACGTTACAAAATATTGAAGTAAGATGCATTCTGTACTACAGTGTCGACACTTTGCGCTCATAGTTCAACGGATAGAACGTAGGCTTGCGGAGCCTGAGATCCAGGTTCGATTCCTGGTGAGCGCACCATTTTCTGCTACACTGTAGCTCGTGTCACTCTTTACTGTTATCGCGGCGCTCTCCCTGAGTATGGCCTTCAATGTTGGTCAGCCTGTTCTTACGCTCCCCGATATAAGCCGGGGCCCGCTTCCGACCTACGGTATCTATATAACGAGCCATACGGCCGTAACGGAGAAGGGGAGTAGGTTGGCAGAGCAGCTCGTAAAAAAAGGCGGGAATATTTTGGTGATGGATATTCAGGGTTCAGGAGGTCGCTTGGCCTATAACTCCCAACTTCCACTCTCCGTTGAGCTGGATAATCGGTCTAATCAGATCCCCGACTTAAAGGCGAAGATTAATGAGTTTCACGATGACGGTGCCTATGTTGTCGCTCGTTTCGTCCTCTTTAAGAGCCCTTTTCTAGCCGCTCACAAGCCGGAGTGGACCATTAAGGCAAAAGGGACCAATAGGCCCTACTCCAACCGAGAGGGGGCGATCTGGATGGACCCTGCCAATCCCGAGCTCCTTGCCTACTACAAGCAGGTTGTAAAAGAGCTTGCACTCTCAGGTGTTGATGAGGTCCAGTTCGACTATGTGCGTTTTCCGGAGGCCGGTGCCGGAGGGAACATTGGGTATAGCTTCACCGGCTCAGAGACTACCGCACGCGACGATGCGATCGTCAACGCGGTTCGCGAGATCGGTCATGAAGTTAGAGAGTTTGGTGTCAAGATAGGCGTCGATATTTTTGGGATCGTGGTCTGGGATAACATCAGCTGGAAACTCATCGGGCAGAACATCAGCAAGCTCGATGACTATGTCGACGTCATCTACCCGATGCCCTATCCCTCACACTTTGGCCCCGGCTGGGGTGGGCATACTAATCCCGCAGATGAGCCCTACTTCTTTGTCGGAGAAACCGCCAAGAAGTTTGCCGAGCAGACCGAAGGCAGTGGTGTGATAATCCGCACTTGGTTGCAGGGCTTCAACCTACGCGTGACCAACTACGGCCCCAACTATATCCGCGAACAGATCCGTGCGCTGCACGACCTGGGAATGGACCAGTTTGTGATATGGAATGCGGCGAACAACTACGAGGTTAGCTGGCCGGCCTTGCCCTAACGGCGAGTCTAGTTCTGGGCTTTAGCTATGGTTTAACGTCCGCCTGCTTCGTATGCTAACTCGGCTTCGTCGCGGAGTCTTCGTGCTTCAAGAGCCGCTACGGCGAGTGCTCTTTGTCGAGCGATGAGCTCGTCGAGGCGTGCAACGAGGGCGTCTGCCTCTGCTTGCGTTTGAGGTTGTGGTGCCACGCGTGGAAGGGGAGCCTCAACCGGGGTATAATGGCAACTTGCCCCTTGTGGCCCATCCAGTAATCGAAGAAAGCCCAGGGCTGCTGTTCGAGTTGGCAGTTGGGCTACGGTTAAGCCCGCTTGCTGCATACGGTCGGCGCTGGCTCGGCCGGCCTCATCAAGTGGGGTTGGATCTCCACGTCTGGTCCCGTCTGGTGAGATACTTACGGCGTAGCCGAGCTCGGCTACGGCTGTTGGAGCTTCGGCCCCTCTTTGTACGGTGGTTGGTAGTGAGTCTGATAGTGAGTTCATGGTTGTGGTGTGTGAGTAGTGGGTAAATAAAAAAACTCCGATCGCCTGCGCGCTGCGGAGTTTTGTGTTTAAAAGTGAGTACACAGAACTACCGCAGCAGTATCTTCTGCTTCTTGCACTTCGTGGCGACGGCAAGAGTGGTAGTCAGGTTCATGTAGGCAGAATATTAGCAAGGATAATCATTATTGCAAGTTTTTTTTGACCGTGGCCAGATTGTTTGAGAGTTGGTATACTCCTTGAGCTATGACTCAGAACTTCAAATTGGCGTCGCCCTTTGCTCCTGCCGGAGACCAACCTGCCGCCATTGAAAAACTTAATGCGGCCGTGGCTAAGGGAGTGCCCAAGCAAGTCCTCCTCGGTGTCACCGGTTCAGGAAAAACGTACACAATGGCTAATGTTATCCAGGAGGCGCAGCGTCCAACCCTTATCTTATCTCACAACAAGACTCTCGCGGCTCAGCTCTATGCCGAGTTCAAAGAGTTTTTTCCGGAGAATGCGGTAGACTACTTCGTCTCCTACTATGACTACTATCAGCCGGAGGCTTATATGCCGGCAACCGACACTTACATAGAGAAAGATGCTTCAATTAATGAAGAGATCAGTAAGTTCCGCCATGCCGCTACGATGCACTTGCTCACCCGTCGCGATGTGATTATCGTTGCTACGGTCTCATGTATCTACGGTCTCGGTTCTGTGCAGAGTTATGAGGCGCTCGCGGTCACTTTGAAAAAAGGTGAGTCATTTCAGCGCGATAAGCTGCTGCGCCGTCTCACCGATATTCAGTACTCGCGCTCGGCGATGGAGTTTAAACAAGGGATGTTCCATGTTCTTGGTGATGTTTTGGAGGTCTTCCCCCCGGGTCAGGATACGATTATCCGCTTTGAGTTTTTTGGCGATGAGATTGAGACCATTGTTGAGGCCGATTCTTTTACGGGCGAGGTTTTGAAGGAGATGGATGAGATAACCATCTTCCCCGCGAAGCACGATGTTGCCACCGAGGAGCGTGTTCAGAACGCACTGCCTCTCATTCGTGAGGATCTGGAAATTCGCTACAAGCAGCTTCAGAAGATGGGAAAAAACCTTGAGGCTGAGCGTATCCGCACACGAACCGAGTACGACTTGGAGATCCTTCAAGAAACTGGCTATGTCCAGGGAATTGAAAACTACACACGCTATCTAAGTGCACGTGAGCCGGGTGCTCAGCCTGAGACCCTCTTGGACTACTTCCCCGATGATTTCTTAATAGTTGTTGACGAGTCGCATATCACTATTCCTCAAATTGGAGGAATGCATAATGGGAATTTTTCCCGAAAACAGACCCTTGTCGAGCACGGCTTCCGCCTTCCCTCCGCTCACGATAACCGGCCTCTCAAGTTTGAGGAGTTCGAGCGACATATGAAGCAGGCTGTCTTTATCACTGCGACGCCAAGCAAGTATGAGATGAATAATACCGAGCCGAAATATGTCGTTGAGCAGATCGTTCGTCCTACCGGTTTAGTTGATCCCCACGTTGAGGTCCGCTCTACCAAAGGACAGATTCTCAATATTGTAGCTGAAATTAAAAAGCGTATCGCCGTTAAAGAGCGGACGCTTATTACAACTCTTACAAAGCGTTCAGCCGAAGATCTTACCGACTACCTAACTGATGCGGGTTTCAAAGTTAAGTACCTTCACTCTGATATTGATACGATGGAGCGCGTGGAAATCCTTCGTGATCTGCGTCTGGGCGTCGTCGATATTCTTGTCGGAATCAACCTCTTACGTGAAGGTTTGGACCTCCCGGAGGTTTCATTTATAGCTATTTTGGATGCTGACAAGCAGGGCTTTTTGCGCTCCACGCCGGCACTTATTCAGACGATCGGTCGTGCCGCTCGTAACGTGAACGGCTTTGTTGTGATGTATGCGGATAAGATGACTGATGCCATGAAGGGGGCTCTGGGCGAGACGGATCGTCGTCGTGCAATTCAAGAAGCCCACAACAAGAAACATGGTATTACGCCTCAGACCATTCAGAAGGCTATCCGCGAGATACAGGCACCCGGTGGAAAAAATAAAAGGAAGAAGCAGATCGATACCAAGAAGATTCCACCCGAGGAGTTGGGACGCTTCATTCGTCAGTTGGAAAATCAGATGGATATGGCCTCACAAAATTTGGATTTTGAAGGGGCAGCTGAGTTGCGCGATGAGATCGAAGATATCAAACGCGAGCACAAGCTTACATAAAGTACTTTCCATACTCGCGGCTCATCACTCGACTATCCAAAAGGAAGCAGATTTTTTGCTTCTGCTCTTTTGGAAGAGGGCGGTCTTTTCCCAATCGGTGAAGGATACTTCGAAAGCGCATAACCGCTTTGGGAAGTGAGTACTCCGCAAAGCCATTTTTAAACTGCTCTGAACGTGCTCTCAAGAGCGGATCGTACATATTTTCGAAGGGGATTTTCTGAAAGGCGATTACCTCTATCTCGTGATCGATCTCGTCAATATGGTCCACTAGGGCGTTGGTCGCGATGAGTACGGAGTGGTCGGGATCTTCTTTGAAGATACTGAGGATCTTTCCTACGCCGCCCGACTGCCCGAAGGCCAGCAGGCGTGTGCCCAGTGCGCCGGCCGGCTCCACGAGGGCTTTATAGAAAGCTTGTGCACTCTGTTTCGAGTTAACCAACAGCAGGCAGCGTCCACCGTGTTCCTGGATGAGTTTGATGAAAAGTGCCCGGCAGGACTCGAAGTACCCACTGGTATTCGGCTCGGGGAAGCCGGTTGGGCTGTGTACGAAGAGGTGACGTTTTTCGGGAGGAAGGGCTGCCGTCTCTTCTATTATCTCGCCCCACTCTGAGTCCAGCTCGTAGAGTTCGCGCACCAGGTTGAAGCCCCCTGCGCTTCCGAGACCAACGCCGTGAATTATTACTCCGTCAGCCTCACCAACTGCTCTGTGGAATAGCTCTCCAAGGAAGAGTGGTGCTGAGACGTACGAAAGCTCATTGGCAAAGGAAGAGACGTAGGTTAGGTAGTCATCCTGGGGGGCAAAGTCGCTGAGTAATTTTTTCTGCTGGTTGCTCTCCGGCAGGTTGCTCAACGCGGCGATGAACTGCTTCCACTCGATCTCACTGCGCTCATTATCTCCGACCATGACAGCGTCTCCTTGTGCACGCTGTTTGCGGAACATTTTCTGATAGAAGATTCCAAGAAGTCCACCCGCCAGCGTTCCCCGATCGCCATAACATCTTTGTAAAAAAGTGTCGGTATGCCTTATGCGGAATGCGGCTGTGAGATTCTCTTCGAGCTGCTCTCCATCAAGAATAATCAGTTTGCGCGTTGCACCCGTCTGAAGAGCTATGCCGTGCGAAAATGTCTGCTGATGGACGACTACCCAATGGGAGTTTTGTGCCTTTTCTAAGGCATTTTTTGCGAATTTCCCACTGCCGTCTTCGTCTGCGACCAGGTCGAAAAGCGCATACTCGTTTCGGCCGAGTGTTATTTCTTCCCGGCTTCCGGTTGTCGTCTCGTCGCGCCACAAAATCATCTTGATCAAGAAAGCGGCCTGATCCTGCGGTATCACCGGCTGCTCCAAAAGCTTCTCGAGTCGCTCCGGGGAGAGGTACCATGAGGGAGTTTTTAGCTCGGCACAAGGTATACCCAGTCTTTGGGCATGTTTCATTATCTCATCCCTTCGGCGTCTTCTGGAGTAGGCGATGGTTAGCTCTGCGTTTGCGAGCCTTTCCCAATCAGGTTCTCCGGCTGACTCAAGCAAAAGTTTCTCCCCCTTTAAAAAGCGCTCCATCGTTGAGGGGGCCCAGTGCTGTGCTTGTTCTTGTTTATTGTCCTCGCCTTGTTCTGCCGCTGTAGGGATGGGGGAGTCGCCCTTGGCCAGTTGGGCCGGTTCGGTCACTTTTTCCTTCGTGGGATCTTTTGCTGACCCTTTTTCGGGAGTCAGTGTGTTGAAGACACTGCCACCAAACCAGCTCGTCTTGCTTGTAAGTTTTCTTATCTGCTCAAGAGCATCTGGCCGGATGGTCTCGAGTTCGCTCATCAGAAAATTGAAGAAGTCCACCGTCGTAAGGGTGTCTATGAGGGCGCGGTGGGAGTCACGCTGGGTTACTCCATACTTCTTCATCAAGACCTCGAGGGCGTATGATGGTTCGTTTCGGAAGATTATCTGCGCAAGTTCCCAAGTATCTATCTCCGGGTTTGACTCAATCGCCAGGCCATGTCCTCGCAAGAATCCCGTATCAAAGGCGATGTTGTGTCCGACAATAGGGAGGTCGCCTATAAACTCCATCAGCTCGTCTTTGATCTCTGAAAAATCGGGGGCTCCGGCTACATCTTCATCTTTAATTCCCGTGAGGAGGATGATTTCCTGGGGAATGGGGCGGCGCGGATTTACCAAACTCTCATAGGTCGCGAGCGTCTCGCCATCCTGCCACTTTGCACACCCCACCTCTATAATTCTATCCTTGGAGGAGTCGATGCCGGTCGATTCAATGTCTAAAAATATATAAGGCCCCATACGAGTGAATGTATTATTTCGCACTGTTTCAAGGGAAATGTCTAGTACTACCTTTTGCCAACTTGCTCATTACCTGTTATAGTCCGTCCCTTTTACCACACCATAACCTTAACATCGTTATATTATATGAAGAAACTTTTAACCATTCTTGGGCTCTTGGTCTTCGCCCTCATGGCTCTCACTCCCGCTGCATTGGGAGTCTCGCACACCTACTCCCCTTACTATGACTACGGTTATAGTGGAACTAGTTATGGTCCGGTTCCGGGCTACAGCGTTTCAAATCCGGTCTACCGTGTGACTGCTACTGTTACACAGCTGAGCCCAACAGTCTACCCAACAACTCCGGTCTATAATCCCGGAACATCCTTCACGGGAACACGTTTTACTGATGTTGGGCCCAATCATCCTTACTACACGGCGATTGAGTTCGTTGGTACTAATGGAATTATGGGGGGATTCACCGATGGCACATTCCGTCCGGATCTCTTCATCACTCGTGCACAGTTTGTCGCACTCATTGTTAAGGCTCGTGGTGTTAACACTTCATCTCCAACCTACAGTAACTGCTACAATGACGTAGGCGGAGACTGGTATGCAAACGAGGTCTGCTTTGCCAAGATCAATGGCTGGCTTCCTCGCTACGGAACAAGCTTCCAGCCCAATGCCTCAATCACGGGAGGTGACGCACGTCACATTCTAGAGGCTGCTTACGGGAACTACGCCTACACCTTTCCAACAGGATTTTTGACTCGTGGACAGGCCGCACACATTCTCTACACGGCTCATCAGCGTTTTATCAATACTCCTCAGACTGTCTACACCCCAACCTACATCTACCCAACAACTACGGGTCAGCAGGTTGTTCAGTACACGACTCCAACGCCAACGTACGGCACCACCTACTACCCCACTTACGCGACTACCGGCTACCCAACGTACTCAACCTACACAACTCCTACCGTTACAACCGGTAGCAGCTACTACCGTTACGATCCGTACAATAACAACTACTACAACGGTCGTTACTACGAGACGCCTACCTACTCGAATAACTACTACAACTACGACTCTAACTATAGCTACAATAACAACTACCCTTACGGAAGCAGTTACAGCTATGCACGAACGCCTCGTTACGACTCAACGTGGAACGTCTACGTTCCCGCCGGTTATGCCGGTCCATGGTACTAGGCTATCCCAAGACTTTAGAGCTCAGGACTCGTAGCTGAACTAAAAGGACTCCACCTCGGTGGGGTCCTTTTTTGTTAGAACTCAATCTCAAGTAGGTCTATTGAGGGTGGTACAAAGAGGCGTGCTCGAACACCCGACTCGCCGACTCCACTTGAGATGTAGAGCTGGCTTTTTCCCACTGTAAAAAGCCCCTTGTCGAACTGGCGGCCAAGCTTATGTGGAAGTGGTGGAACGGCTCCCAGAAAGGGGAGTCGGATCTGTCCACCGTGGGTGTGGCCCGAGAGTATCAGGTCGGCTCTCAGCCTGCCGGTTGAGTTCACGATTTCTGGATTGTGACTTAGGATAATTATGGGGAGAGGTTCGGCGGGTGTGTCGGATGGTGATGCAAGCTGGCTGAGAGCAGTGGCGACGTCGGCTCGGCCGGTCCAGATGTCATCGGTGCCCAGAAGCCCGAAGGCTCTATCGCCATCTCGGATTAGGCGTCCCTCATTTATCAACATCTCTATGCCCCAGTCTTTAAATCGCTCGGTGAGTTCTTCTGCGTAGTTATGGGGTGCGTACTGATCTCCATGCTCGTCGATGCCGTAGTCGTGGTTGCCCAGGACGGCGAAGACTCCAAGGGGAGCGTGGAGTTCTTTTAATGGCTCAAGATAGCTGATTTTTACCTCGAAGTCATCGACATGATCACCGCCAATAAGAATAATATCGGGCTTTTCCTCCATCATTTTTTTAACCACCTTTTCTACGAAGGCGCGTTTTTTGTAGGGGCCGACCTGGAGGTCGGTGATCAGTCCGAGGCGGAGAGGTCTTGTGCCCGGCTTCGGTTCATTTGATGGCGTTTTCGCCGTGTGTCGGGCGGCTTTTGTTTCAGTAGATTGAAGTTGGATCTTCGTCTGCTTCACCACAAGAAACCGGGGCTCGATGAAGCTGCCGTAGAAGATTGTTATCCAACCTACTACGGCGCTCCATAGAAGTATCTGTTGTGTGGGTCGGGGCAGGCTTTGGGGATTCAGAGCGAGCCAGGCGATCACACTCCCCACCACCAGGAGGAAGCCGATGATACTACTGTCGTAAAAGATCGGCTTATGCATGGTGCTTTTTGAGAGACCTGCTGGGGGCTAGTTAAAGAACTCGTAGAGTCTTGTATCTTGGTCGATGTTGATCTCATCGACGTGCTCTTTGGTAAACTCGGCATCTTTTTCAAAAGTGCGGAGGATCATAACCGCCGCCTCTCCTCGGTTGAGGAAGCCGTCGGGAGCAAATAATCGAGTAGATCGTCCACTGGTGACGCCATTTTTGTAGCCATTCACGACGTTTTCACAGAACCAGTCGTTTTGTGAGATGTCATCAAATGCACTATCTCTGCATACTGCATCCGGTAAGGTTGACTGAAGTTTGATTGATACTTGGTTCAAAATTGTTATAGCTTCAGCTCTGTTGATGGGGTCTCCGGGGCGGAAGAGAAGTTGCCCATTAGTGAGGTTTCCCTTAACTAGCCCTGCACTGTACGCTTGCGCAACTGCAGGTGCAAACCAGTCGGTCGGTGATACGTCGTCGAATGGAGAGAGTGCTGAGGAACCGGTTCCCAAATAAGCAGTGCCATTTTGGTCAAAGGCTTTGACGACCATCTGTACAAACTCAGCACGGTTCACCAGGAGGTCCGCTTTGAAGGTGCCGTCTTTGTAGCCGCTAATGGCCCCCCGTCTGGTAAGAAAGGCTACCTCGTCGGTGTAGTAAGCGTCCGGACGTGAGTCATGGAAAAGTTGTGCACCGGAACATGGATCGTTACCACGCCTTAACGCCTCGATGTCAGTTGTTCCATCTCCATCACAGTCTGCGGATTTGATTGAGGTACCGTAGCGGTAGAGTTCGTCGTAGTCACTTACTCCATCGTTGTCGCTGTCGTTATTGATTCGTTCTTTCATGAAGGCGCGAAGCGAGATGCGTGTCGCCTCATCGACTGCAACTGTGCCTTTTACTGTTGTCTCAGCTTGGGTACCCGTTGTTCTGATGAAGACATCTTTAATCGAGTAGACCAGGCTTACAAAGTGGTAGTAGCGTACATAAAAGCTGAAGGGTGCGGCAAGTCTTCCTCCACGCTCATCCTGTTTTGCCAGAAGCTGATCGGTGAGGTTCCACATATTTCGAGGATTAAAGTAGGCTACTCTGAGTGCATTGGGCTCGCCTGGATTGAAGCGACGGAAGTCTGGATCGTTGGCAAAGCCGGTGCGGACCTCGGTGCGGTCGAAGTTTGGGAAGTTCGAGATGAAGAAGTGGTTGTCTGCGGTTACTCCAAAGAGGAAGACGAGTGGTTCGATCTGGGGTCCGTCATAGCCCTCGATTTTTTCCAGATCGAAGGTTGCTTTAAAGAGGGCGCTGTTCAGGTGCTCGACCTGAGCTATGCCTTTTTCTTGGGTAGCAACCACCTCTTGTAGTTTGCTCTCAAGTGTCGCGAGCAGTGTCATCGCCTGAGCCCGCGTCTTGCTGACATCGGCATAGAATGTTATGTAGGGGGTTGGATCGTTGTCTCGTTCCTGTAGGGCGAAGGCGTACTGGCCTGTCAAAACATTTGCGACATCTCTGGGAGAGAGGGGAAGTTCTGAGTATATTTTTTCGTAAAATGCCTGAATGTCAGTCTCACCTCCAACAAGCTTTTGAAGCAGACGTTCTTCTTGTTCTTGCTGTTTTTTGAGGTTATTAGCCTCAAAGTAAATGATGGGGCGTGCATTGGGCATTCTGTTGAAAAGGCTGGGTGTGAATGAACCACCCTCGTCTAAGGCGAGGCCGGCGTCGGCAAGAGCCGTACTGTCACCCACAACTTTTACGCTGAAAGCGTAACCTTCCGCTACGGGACCCACGCTGACCGTTTCATATTTGAAGAGTTTAAGTATCTTCTCGAACTCTCCTACGGCTGAGCCAATGCGCTGTGCGCTTTTTGAGCCCTCGGCCTGTGCCCGTCTGACGACCTCGGCGAGGCCATTAAAGTTGACCGAAAGGTTCAGGTAGCTGCCGGCGATGTAGGCATCAATCGCACTTCTATAATGAGTATCTGAGCTCAATGTCTCCCCTCCATTATTTGCCAAGTTGAGAGCAATCTGGAGGCTCTCGAGGTCATTTGCCAGGACGGCGTAGTCGCCCAGTCGTGCCCAGTAGTCGTCGTCAACTTTGTAGTACTCTCCGAATGTTGTCGAAATGGGAGTCTGGCCCGCGTTAAATAGGTTCCACTCCTCAGCCGTCAGGGCCACTGCCCCAATCATGGTTACATCTTCGGCCAGTGGGCCATCGTGCATCACGGCAAGGGTGAAGGTGTCTCCGTTCAGAAGCTTCTGTACCAAAAGTGAGACACGAGGATCCTCATCGGCGTTTGTACCGCTCTCCTCACCAGCAAGACCCAAGTAGCTTGTGGCTAAATTAAGATATGTTTCCGCTACCTCTTTTAACTTGCCATGAATAGAGATCTCGAGTGTTCCAATCGTTTCTTTGGGTAAGAAGTCTGCCGGAGTCGAGGTCGCTGCAGAAGCACCTACCGGAAGGAGAAAAAGTGCCACTGCCGACGTAATGAGGAGTCGTTTGTACATGTAAAAAAGTGGGTAAGGAAGCTAAATGTTTAGAGCGAACTAATAAACTCATCAAAGAGGAATGCGGTGTCTACCGGTCCCGGTGTTGCTTCCGGATGGAACTGTACCGCGCGGAAGGGGAGCTTCTTATGGCGGATTCCCTCGACTGTTCCATCGTTAATATTTTCCATCCAGATCTCCCAGTCTTTTGGGAGGGTTTGCGCCTTTACTGCAAAGCCATGATTCTGTGAGGTCAGGTAGCACTTCTTGGTTTGCAGGTCGATGACAGGCTGGTTCTGGGCGCGGTGGCCGTACTTTAGCTTGTAGGTTTTTGCTCCGGCAGCGATCGCCATAAGCTGTAGGCCCAGACAGATGCCGAAGGTTGGAACTTTTTTTTCATAAGCTTTTTTAATGAGCTCGTGAGTGGCAGTGAGTTGTGCGGGGTCCCCCGGACCGTTTGCGATAAAGAGGCCATCGAACTTATACTTTCCGTTCCAGATATCATAGTTCCAAGGAACGCGGATGACATTAACACCTCGATCGAAAAAGCTGCGAAGAATGTTGTTTTTCATCCCCGTATCGATCGCAATAATTGTCTTTCCGCCCCGCTTTTTCACGATGTACTCTTTGGGCTTTTTGACCGAAGCCTCGCCGGCGAGGTTGCTCTCGTTCGGGTCAGCCAGCTTTTCAATGGGCTTTGCTCCTTCCTGCACAAGCTGGCCCAGCATTACTCCGTGCTCGCGCAGTTTTTGTGTTAGGGCGCGCGTGTCGATGCCGGTTATTCCGGGAATGCCCTCTTGCTTCATCCAGTCGCCCAGGCTCTGCTTTCCGTTCCAGTGGTTGAAGTCTTCGGAGTACTCTGAGACTACGAGGCCCCGTATGCTTATTTTGTTGCTCTCGAAGAACTCCTTAATTCCCTGTGAATCCTTCTTGTTTGAAGAAACACCGTAGTTGCCTACGAGTGGGTAAGTTAAAACGAGGATCTGACCACTGTATGATGGGTCGGTCATGCTCTCGGGATAGCCCACCATCCCGGTATTAAAGACTACCTCACCCTGTGCGCCCACCGCTGCTCCGAAGGGTTTTCCTGAAAAAACTGTGCCGTCTGAAAGAATAAGTCTCATAATATCTCTATGTTGGTCTTAATGAGAGTATAAAACTCCGCTCGAAAAAGCAATCCGCATAAACGTCAATCCGACTCCTTCAAATGCTATTGCGGAATATCTCCCCGACCTCTTAAACTATAAAACAATGGACTTCACCGGCGCAGATATTCTCAGCATCAAACAGTTTAATAGGGGGGACATCGAGACCGTTCTGAAGACTGCGGCTCGCGCTGAACCTTTTGCCCATAAGGAACGGTGGAGTGACGCACTTGATAAGAAAATGATGGCGGCCCTCTTTTACGAGCCTTCAACGCGTACTCGGCTTTCTTTTGAGAACTCGATGCAGAGGCTTGGGGGACGTGTTATCAGCGCCGTAGGAATGGAAAACTCTTCACTGAAAAAAGGTGAGACCCTTTATGATACTGGGCGCATGGTTGAAAACTATGCTGATGTTATCGTGATGCGGCATCCTGACGAGGGATCTGTCGCAAAACTGGCTGAAGGAGCGAATGTGCCGGTTATCAATGCCGGGGACGGTTCGGGCGAGCACCCCTCTCAAGCCCTCCTGGACCTCTACACTATGCAGAAAGAGCGAGGTAAGATCGACGGCTTGAAGATAGCGATGGTGGGAGATTTGAAATTCGGGCGAACAGTTCACTCACTTGCGCTGGCGCTTTCACACTTTGATGTTGAGCTCGTCTTCGTCTCCCCGGAGGAGCTTAAGATGCCCGAGCTCGTTAAGACAACGTTACGAGAAGCTCAGATTTCTTTTGAAGAAACCGTTGCAATGGAGCCGGTACTCTCCCGGGTTGATGTCTTATATATGACGCGTGTGCAGCAAGAACGATTTAACGATCTCGCCGAATACGAAAAGTATCGTGGCCAGTATGTTCTGACCAATGAGTTGGTGAGACACCATAATCCCGAGCTGACCATCCTTCACCCGCTTCCACGAATCTGGGAGCTTGAGCCCGATGTCGATCAGCTTCCCGGTGCCGCCTACTTCCGCCAGGTGCACAATGCTGTCGCCGTTCGTATGGCGCTCCTCAGTCTCGTTCTTGGTAAGCATCTCTAATCGTTCGTCATGGCTTTTGATCTTCTTCTAAAAAACGCCACACTCGTCCTCCCGGATGCTCTTCTGGAGGGAGATTGTGCGATTGAGGGTGGGCAGATTGTCGATATCGGAGAACTATCGGGCAAGGCAAAGCGTGAGATCGACTGTACCGGAAAGGTTGTTCTCCCCGGTGTGATCGACATGCACGTTCACTTTCGCGATCCCGGCTATACGGAAAAAGAGGACTTCTGGACCGGCTCTCAGGCCGCAGCGGCTGCGGGTATTACCACTGTCATCGACATGCCCAACACCGAGCCGCTCGTTACTACGATTGAGGCCCTCGAGGAGAAAAGGAAGATTGTTGAGGCCAAGTCTCTCGTGAACTTCGGTCTCTATTTTGGTGCGACTGAGACGAATCTCGACGAGGTAAAGCGGCTTAAAAATGTCCCCGGAGTTAAGGTCTGCACAGCTCACACGACGGGGGATCTTCTGGTGACCAGTGACAAGGTTTTGGGCGAGCTCTTCAAGCTTGATCACCTCTACATAGTTCACTCAGAGGACGCTGCTATCCTTGAGGCAAATCAGAAGAAATATGCCGACTCGACCGATGTCTGCGACCACTCTCGAATCAGAAGTGCCGAAGCTGCGATCAAGTCAACTAAGCGCATTTTGGCGCTCGCAAAAAAGTACGACACGCGCGTTCATATTACTCATCTTTCAACCAAGGGAGAGGTCGATGCACTCGCAAAGGCTAAAACCGACCGTATTACAGCCGACTGTACGCCTCACCACCTTTTCTTCACCGAAGAGGTCTACGGCCATTTTGACACCTTCGTGAAGGTAAATCCGCCGCTTCGCACGGAAGATGATCGCGAGGCGCTGTGGCTTGCCCTCAGCCAGGGTCTGATTGATGCCATTGCCACGGATCACGCACCTCATACGATTCAAGAAAAAAGTCTGCCTTTCCCCAAGGCCCCTTCCGGAATTCCCGGGGTTGAGACACTTCTCCCTCTCTTGCTGGATGCCGTTAATCATGGCGAACTTGCCCTTGAGGATGTTGCCTACTTTTTGGGGCAGGGGCCCGCGCAGATTCTCGGACTTGGTTCAAAGGGGCGTATAACAACAGGGAGTGATGCCGACCTCGTTATCGTTGATATGGATGAGGAGCGTATTCTCGAAGCCTCTCATCTACGCTCTAAATGCGGCTGGTCGCCCTTCGAAGGTCTCCAGATGAGGGGCTGGCCTACTCATACGATTATTAATGGGCATGTTGTTTACGAAAACGGCAAGCTCAATGAGGCTTTTCGCGGCAAGGAAATTACGTTAAACTAGGCGCAGATGGCTGATCTTTCGGTAAACTTCTGTGGCGTGACATTCAAGAACCCTCTCGTTCTCGCCTCGGGTATTTTGGGTATAACCGCCTCATCGTGGCGTAATGTTGTTCGTAATGGTGCCGGTGGGATCACCACGAAATCGCTCTGGCTTAATGAGCATCAGGGCCACCCAAATCCTGTTATCATCGCCAACGATCACTACATGCTCAACGCTGTCGGTGTTCCCGATGCCGGTGTTAAAAAAGCCGAAGAAGAGATCAGCCTTTTTTTAAAAAAGCGCGGAGCTTCCAAGCCCCCGCTCATCGCAAATATTATCGCCGGGAGCGTTCGGGACTATGGCGTGATTGCTGAGGAGATTGGGCGCATGAAGCCCGATATTCTTGAAGTTAACATCTCCTGTCCGAATGTTGAGAGTGAGTTTGGGACACCTTTCGCTTGTGTTGCAGGCGATGCCGCTCGCGTTACAAAAGAGGTGAAGAAAGCTCTCAAGAAGGTCGCTCCAAAACTTCCCGTCACCGTTAAACTCTCACCCAATGTCGAGAACATCGTTGAGATTGCCAAGGCCGTCGTCGATGCCGGAGCCGATGGGCTCACCGTTATGAATACGGTCGGGCCGGGAATGGCCATAAATATTGAGAGCCGCACGCCGATCTTGGCTAACCGTGTCGGCGGGTTGAGTGGTCCTTCTCTAAAACCTCTCGCCGTTAAGTTTATCTACAGCATTCGTCAGGCCCTTCCTGAAATCCCCATTATCGGAACAGGTGGAGTGCTCACCGGAGAGGATGCGATCGAGATGATGATGGCCGGTGCAACACTTGTGGGTATTGGAACGGGTGTCTACTATCGCGGGGTCGAGGTCTTTGGCCTTGCCGCTGCCGAGATGAACGCCTGGTGCACTGCCAACAAGGTCAAAAAGTTGAGCAGCCTTATCGGAACCGTAAAATAACTCTATGAATAATTTTCCTCTAAGCGTGCGTATCAAATCCAAGGTTAAGGAGACTCCCCTCGTGACGACCTTCACCTTCGACTATCCTCATCGAGCCGAGCCAGGCCAGTTTATCAACGTCTGGCTTCCCGGCGTCAATGAGCGCCCGATGAGTATCGCCTTTGATGATGGTAAGGCTTACACCATTTCAGTTGCTGCCGTTGGTGAGTTCACGAAACTTCTCGGCAAAAAAAAGGTTGGCGATATGCTCGGGATCCGTGGTCCCTATGGCCAGGTATTTACCTGGAAGCCTAAGCAGCGCATCGCCATGCTTGCCGGTGGATACGGTGTTGCCCCACTCTACTTTGCCGCTTCTCGAGCTCTTAAGGATGGCTGTAAGATAGACTTTTTTCATGGAGCACGAAGCAAGGACCATCTTCTTTTTGCCCAGCACGTTCCGAAGCTCAAAAACACTCGCTATCTTCCTGCAACCGACGATGGCTCCGCGGGCTTCCACGGCTATAATGTTCAGGCTTGGCAGGAGGAGCTTTCAAAGGGTGTCGCCTATGACTTGGTGATGACGTGTGGCCCTGAGGTTATGATGAAGGTCGTTTCCGATCGAGCCTTCGAGTATGGCATCGATGCCCAGATCTCGGTTGAGCGCTATATGAAGTGCGGCTTTGGCGTCTGTGGAAACTGCACCGTCGATGACCTTGGAATTACCACATGTCAGAAGGGGACCGTCATGCCTAACGAGACCGTTCGCAAGATTAAGGAGTTCGGGAAGTATCATCGCGATGCGGTCGGACGAAAACATCTCTACTAATAATTTTTACTTTTATGGATTACGGCAGGACAGTTGCGGAGAGCCTTCTTGATATCGGTGCGGTTAAGTTCAGTCTCAACCCGCCTTTTACCTGGTCGTCGGGGATCAAGTCGCCCGTCTACTGTGATAATCGAAAACTCATCTCGTTTCCTCATCACCGGGATATTGTCGTCCGCGGCTTTGTCGAGAAGATTAAGGAGCTCGGGCTCAACCCGGAAGTTATTGGAGGAACGGCAACTGCCGCTATTCCCTGGGCAGCCTTTGTAGCCTACGAGATGGGGCTTCCCATGATCTACATCCGCCCGGAAAAGAAGGCTCACGGAGCCGGCAAGCAGGTCGAGGGAGTGCTCGAAGAGGGCAAGCGCGTCCTTATCTTAGAAGACTTGATCTCGACCGGTGGCTCTTCACTCAACTCAGCCAAGGCAGTTCGTGAAGAGTCTTCCGCACTTGTTACCGACGTTATGGCCATTATGACTTGGGGACTCCCCGAGGCCGAGACCAACTTTGCCCGAGCCGATCTAAAACAGACCACCCTCACTACGTTCTTGGAACTGATCTCACTCGCGCAAGAGCGAGGTGTTCTGAGTGCTGAGGATGCCGCCAAGGTCTCCGAGTTCCGCACCGACCCTCACAGTTGGGCCGAGCGCGTGGGAATCGCTTAATAACTTTCACTCAATGAGTTCAAACTTTGCTGACCGCCTTACCGCCGCTATTAAACAGAAAGGAACGCCGATCTGTGTAGGACTTGATCCTCGTATCGAGCAGATCCCCTCATTCATTAGAGATGTTTATCTGGCCAAAGATGGCGAAGAGACGCCCGCCGCTGTCGCCGATACTTTTATCGAGTTCAACAAGGGGATTATTGATGTTGTCGCCGACCTGGTCCCGGTGGTAAAGCCTCAGTTCGCCTTCTACCTCCGCTACGGCTCACAGGGCGTGCGTGCCTTTGAGGAGACCTGTGCCTACGCCCAGCAGGCCGGTCTGATCGTTCTGGCCGACGCCAAGTCTAACGATATCGGCTCAACCGCCCAGGCCTACGCGGAGGGTTTTCTTGGAGCCGACGCTCCGCTCAGCTGCGATGCTCTCACCGTTAACGCCTATCTCGGCGCCGATGGCATCAAGCCCTTTACTGAGCTTTGTAAAAAAAATGGAAAGGGAGTCTTTGTTTTGGTGAAGACCTCCAATCCCTCATCGGGTGACCTACAGGATCGTATCACTGACGGCGAGAAGATGAGTATTCACGAGCTTATGGCTCACTTTGTCGAGTCGTGGGGAGCTGACGAGATGGGAGAGTCCGGCTACAGTTCAGTTGGAGCCGTTGTTGGTGCAACCTACCCGCAGGAGGCCGCCAGACTTCGCGAGATAATGCCTCATGCCTACTTCCTCGTCCCGGGCTACGGTGCTCAGGGAGGTGGAGCGGCCGACGTGAAGCCCTGTTTTGATTCTCAGGGAGGTGGAGCGCTCGTCAACTCGAGCCGTGGCATTATCTTTGCTTGGGAAAAAGATTGCAAGGAACGCAACTACCAAGATTCCGCACGAGAGGCTGTCGAGGAGATGAAGAAAGATCTTGCCTCTGTTCTCTAAGACAAGCGACACTACGCGACGCTCTTCCCTTTGGTGATACGTCGCTGTCTTCGGCAGCCTATTTTCTCAAAGCTCAGTCTCACTCAGCTTGATCCACTCCTCAACGTTGAGCGTCTCCGGCCGTCTCGTAGAGTCGATGCCCGCCTTTTCTACCAGCTTCGCTCCCAGCGTCTTCCTGAGCATCTTCCGTTTGTTTTGGAAGGCGGCGTGAACGAGCTCGAAATAACGAGCTGAGGGCTTTTTTGCTTTTAGGGAGAAGTCGATGCGAACAACCGCCGATTCTACAGAGGGTGCAGGCGTGAAGTTGCCCGGCCCTACCTTAAACAGGATTCGTGGCTTGCCAAAGGGTTGGACGTGGAGGGCCAGCACATTCATCTTTGGCGGTTCTGCACAGAGCTTGTCGGCGACCTCTTTTTGGATGAGGATTACGGCACGTGTAGGAAGGTGAGTGGGATTGTCGCGCACGAAGTGGTCAAGTAGTGGGGACGTTATGTAGTAAGGGAGGTTTGCCACAAGTAGATAGGGTGTCGTCGGTGGTGGTAGCTCCAGTGCATCTCCTCGGATGAGCTCCAAGTTTTTCGCCTTATCAAAATCGAGCTTTAAAAAGGGGAGTAGCTGGGAGTCTTTTTCTATAGCAGTAACCTTACCGGCTTTTTCCACCAAGTACTGTGTAAGTGCGCCCTTCCCCGGTCCGACCTCAACTACATGATCGTCTTTCGTTATCTCTGCAGCCTCAACTATGCGTTTCAAAATACCTTCGTTGTGAAGGAAGTTCTGACCGAGCGACTTTTTGATGAAGAACTGTGACATGGCTTATTCAGGTGAGGAGTTTTCGTCGTGCGAAGAACTTGCGTGTCTCCTCAAATAGTAAGACGGAGAAGCTCGCGACCGTTATCATGAGCCATTCTGTGCCGCTCATTGCAACCGTGCCTATGTACTTTTCAAGGAACTCCCACTGAACGAAGAATATGGTGAGGAGAGTTGATACGAGAACGGCGAGAATAAGATAACGGTTGTTGAAGAAGGGCATGGAAAAAACCGACTCAATCTCGCTGCGGCTGTTAAAAGTGTGGACCATTTGGAGCAGAGCGAGCGTTGCAAATGCCATTGTTGCTGCCTCGAAGTAGAGTGGTGAGTCCGGCTCTAGCGGCTGTCCGTAACTCCACCCTAGGTTTGAGAGGGTCCAGATAAAAGCGCCCGCGGTTGCCAGTCCAATGACACTTCCGCTCAGTACAAAACGTGTGATGAAGGGGCGGCTGAGGAGTTTCTCTCCCGGTTTCCGTGGAGGACGCTGCAGAATCGACTTCTCGACCGGTTCAATACCCAGTGCCAGTGCCGGAAAGATATCGGTCAGGAGGTTTATAATAAGGAGCATCACCGCTGTGAGCGGAGCAGGCAGCCCTATAATGATCATAAAGAAGATACTGATAAGCTCACCGATATTTGATGAGAAGATGTAAAAGATAAACTTCTTCATGTTCTCGTAGATGGTTCGGCCTTCAATAACTGCGCTCACAATCGTCCCAAAGCTGTCATCGGTAAGCACGACATTGGCGGCTTCCTTACTGACATCGGTTCCGGTTATGCCCATTGCAACGCCAATATCTGCGCGTTTTAGTGCCGGTGCATCGTTGACCCCGTCACCCGTGACGGCAACGACCTCGTTCATCTTCTTCAGGTTATTAACTACACGTAACTTGTGCTGAGGGCTGACGCGCGCAAAAATCGTATGTTGTCCGGGTTTTAGTACGTCGCGGAGCTCTCGATCGCTCATTTTATTGAGCATCTCACCGGTAATAACGTTAACGCCCTCTTCGGGAACGATCCCCAGCTTTTGTGCGATGGCACGAGCTGTGAGTCCGTGATCTCCCGTTATCACATAGGTTCGAATGCCGGCACTGTGAGTGAGCCTTACCGCCTCTTTGACCTCTTTACGTGGTGGGTCGATCATCCCAAATACTCCCAAAAAGATGAGCTTGCTCTCGACTTCCTTAACCTGGTACTTCTCCCGTGGACGTCCCGGGAGCTCCTTGTAAGCTACTGCGATCGTGCGGAGCGCATCTTGGGCCATCTCTTCGGTATGCTCAATAAATTGTTTTTTCTTAGCAGCTGTTAGGGGAACCACCTCGCCGTTCTCAAGAGTATGTGTGCACAGACTGATCATCGAGTCCGGTGCTCCTTTTACATAGGCAAAGATCTTTTTACTTTTAACCTCTTGCACAACTACGCTCATGCGCTTTCGCTCCGAGTCAAAGGGAAGTTCTGCCAGTTTTTTTTGTCTCTCTTGAAGCTCACTGAGTTTCAACCCTGCCTTCTCCCCGACGGTAACAAGTGCCCCTTCGGTCGGATCGCCCAGAACCGTCCAGCTGCCTGCATTTTTGCTCAGTCGGGCGTTGTTACAGAGGAGCCCCGCTTCGAGCATGAGCTTAAAGTGGTGGTAAAGCCCCTCATCACGTTCCATGAACCCTTTGATCGTATCTTTGGAAAAGTGGAAGTAATCTGCGCCGCCTTTCTTACTGGCTCCCGTTAGGGTGAACTCGCCTGTAGGCTCGTATCCCACTCCGTCCACACTGAGTGTGTGAGAGTCGAGCATAAGAGTCTGCACAGTCATCTCATTTTTAGTCAGTGTGCCCGTCTTGTCGCTACAAATCACGGTGGTTGAGCCGAGTGTCTCAACTGAAGAGAGCTGTTTCACGATTGCGTTTTTACGCGCCAGGCGCTGTACCCCAAGGGCGAGTGCGATCGTAATGGTCGTCGGGAGGCCCTCGGGAACAGCCGCAACTGCAACGGATACGGCGAAGAGGAGGGTGTCTACGAAGGAGCGTCCCTGTATAAACAGGCCCACCAAAAATAGTATACCCGAGATGACCAAGGTTATTTTGCCCACATAGCGACCAATATGTTTGAGTTGTTTTTGCAGGGGGCTCAGGTCTTTTTCAGTCGCGGTTGTAAGAGTCGCAATCTTTCCAAACTCGGTTTTCATACCTGTTGACACCACGAGCGCTCGTGCTGTTCCGTGCGTCACGCTCGTTCCCATAAAGATTGTCTTATTTTTGTCGAGGTCTTTGCTTACGGGAACAGACTCTCCCGTAAGAATCGCCTCGTCCACCTTGAGCTCGTTCCCTTCGATAAGTTCGGCATCTGCACTAATACGATCGCCCTCATTCAAGATCATCACATCTCCCGGGACCAGTTCTCGAGCATCGATCAGTACCTCTTCTCCGTCGCGCATGACGCGTGCCTTTGGAGCCAGGATTTTCTTGAGCGCCTCGATCGCTTTTTCAGCCTTATATTCTTGGACGAAGCCAATTACCGCATTGAGGATGACGATCCCGAAGATGATAGCGGCATCGGTCCGCTCGCCCGCAAAAAAGGCAAAAACCGAGGCGACGATGAGGATCAGAACCATCAGATCCTGAAACTGCCGCAAAAAGGTAAGGACGATGGACTTCTTCTTAATGCCCGTCAGCTCATTTTTGCCGAACTCAATGAGGAGCTTTTCCGCCTGCTTTTGGCTGAGTCCCAGTTGAGGAGTTTTTTTATTTTTCACCACCCTATAATAGCAAACTTTAGTTTAAGGAAAAGCATAGCCAGCCTATGTGTTGACAATTATATTCTTATGTATTATAGTACTACTTCACTTGGGGTGTATCCCTCTCCCCACCTACCCTTATAACCCTCGATTGCCATGGCTCGACGTATTATCAGACCGGAATCAGCTTTATTTGAAAATGCTACTCCCGCTTCCGCGAGTCACGAGGGGAGTCTCGTCCAGAGACGAAATCCTAGAATGCTCGCACCCCAGTCTTCCGAGGCAGAGCGGGCAGCCGCACGCGCAGTTGCGGGAATCATGATTCGGAATGTTCAGGCCGTTTTGGAGGCTCTCGGGCGTAGTGATGTTGCAGGGGTGAACAGCTTACGTGAAGTCCCGGGTGTTAACGAGGCACTCAAAGCTTTTGGGCCTATTACCGGCCTGCCCCAGCTTGGTGATAATGGGATGATGTCTATCAAGCACCTCTCCCTCGAAGGTCGCCAGCTTCCCGGGGTCGACCTAAGCGGTCTCTGCTTTGTTGGAACGGATTTCCGCAATGCTAACCTCGATCAGGCCCACTGTCTCGGAACACGCTTTATTCAGTGTGATCTTTCGGGTGGTTCTATGAATGGTGTCCGTGGAGCCGGATCGCTATTTAGGGAGACGAGTATGCCCGGCTCAGCGATCCGCGGCGACTTTAGGGACGCCACCTTCGAGAGGCTCAGCATCGCCGGTATGAGCACCGCACAGGCTAAGTTTGGTGGTGCGACCTTCAGTGGTGTTCACGGAACCGAAAACCTTCCATGGAAAACAACCCGCAACATGAATCTCGCGGGGGCTCCGGAGGAGGCTCAGGCCTGGTTCTAGGCCTTAGGTCAGCTTGTCTTTCCGCCAGCGTGCAATATCCGCATGATTGCCTTTCTGGAGTACCTCCGGCACGGCCAGCCCCTTAAAAACGGGCGGGCGGGTGTAGTGGGGGTACTCCCTTTTTCCGTCCAGCGCCTCGGTGAAAGAGTCTTCATGTGCTGAGCGCTCGTCGCCCAGGGCCCCGGGAAGCAGTCGTGTCACCGCCTCGGCCACAACCAGTGCGGGGAGCTCACCGCCGGCGAGGACGTACTTCCCGATCGAGATCTCCTCATCGATACAAAGCTCTCTAATTCGTTCGTCGATGCCCTCATAGCGTCCGCAGAGGATGATGAGGCCCTCTTTACGTGCCAGGCGCTTGGCCGTCTTATACGTGAACGTACGACCTCGTGGGGCCATGTAGATGACAGGAGCCTTTGGGTTGAGCTTCTTTACTGCCATGATGCAGTCGTAAAGAGGCTGGGGCGTCATCAACATGCCGGCGCCACCACCATAGGGTCGGGCGTCGACCTTGTGATGCTTGTCCTTAGAATATGAGCGAATGTCGTGAGTATGTGCCTCGATCGTGCCTTTAAGAAGCTCACGCTTCATAATGCTATCGCTAAGGTAATCCTCAATGAGGCGTGGAAAGATCGTGATGAAGTCTAAGCGCATACGTAAAGTAGAGCCGACATTTTAGCGTTTTGAGAACTGCGGTGCACGGCGAGCACGCTTGAGACCGTATTTCTTACGCTCTTTAATGCGTGAGTCACGTCGGAGGAAGCCAACGTGTTTCAGTGTGCTTCGAAGTCCCAGGTCTGAGTCTGTGAGTGCGCGTGAGATTCCGTGACGGATCGCCTCGGCCTGTGCGCTGAGACCTCCACCTTGAACCTTAACAGTGATGTCGAAGCTCGTTCTCTTTTCTGTTATACGAAGAGGGGAGAGGATTACCTCCTGCTGTGAGGGTACGGTGAAGTAGTCTTCAAGTGAGCGACCATTAACGGTAATCTCACCAACACCTTGGGTGATAAGACGAACTGTTGCAACTGCTCGTTTGCGTTTGCCAACTGCGTAGAAGTAAGGGTTCTTTGGCTGTTCTGACTCCATCTTCTGAACTTTCTTTGGAGTAGGAGTTGCTGCTTTAACTACCTTTGGTGCCTTGGTTGCCTTTGAGGCAGCCACCTTGGTCGTAGTCTTCTTTACTGCCGCTGCCTTCTTGGCTGGAGCAGCTTTCTTAGTAGGTGTCTTCTTAGTTGTACTTGCTTTAGTTGGCATAGCTATTAGAGTTCAAGAGGTTTGGGAGATTGAGCTGAGTGAGTGTGCGCTTCAGTAGGAAAGATGCGGAGTTTCTTGATGATATCCTGGCGGAGACGGTTGCGGGGAAGCATACCGCGGACGGCATCAAAGAGAACCTGCTCGGGCTTGTTCTCCATAATCTCGCGGGCTGTGCGCTCGCGGAAACCTTTGGGGTAGCCGGTGTGCCAGCGGTAGAGCTTGGTATCCATCTTATTTCCTGCAAGGCGGATATCTGTTGCGTTAATGACTACGACGTAGTCACCACAGTCGTGCTGGGGAGTAAAGTACGTCTTGCCTTTTCCTCTAAGGATGTCGGCAATCTGCGTAGCCACGCGACCAAGTGTCTTGCCTTTTACATCGACAATGTACCACTGCTTATCATCCAGCACTTCTTGGCTGGGGACGGTCGTCTTCTGATTGGATTTGATTCGAATAGTCATGGGTGTGTTCTATACAAGTTCTATTTGTACAAGGGTTGCACTGTCACCGGCGCGAAGACCAATTCCAGTAATACGGGTAAAGCCTGATGTTCGGTCTGCATAGCGAGGTTTGAGCTCCTTCAAGATCTTCTTTGATGCCTCTTTGATCGTGAGGTACTGCCCGAGCGTGCGGATCGCCTCTCGGTCATCCTTCCTCTGGATGAGACTCATAACACGGTCGAAGCGCTGGCTCAGGGCCTTTGCTCGTGACTTGGTCGTGCGGATCTTCTCGTGAATAATGAGTGATGCTGTCAGGTTGCGGAGCAGTGACTCGCGGTGGGGACTGGGAAGTCCAAGAGTTTTAAGTCTATTCTGATGTCTCATAAAAAGGGTTAGTTATCGTCTCCGAGGGTGAGGTTACGTGTTGCGAGAGCTGCCTTCACCTCGTTGAGCGCCTTTTTACCAAAACCGCGAAGGTTAGTCAACTTACTTTCGGTGCACTTGGTCAACATTTCGATTGAGCCAATCTCCCCGTTAATAAGTGCGTTCAGCGTACGTGGTGAGAGACCGAGAATCTCGATAGGAGTGTAAGACTCCTGAGCGGGCTTCTGTGTCTCCTCTTCCTGTGCCTTTGCCGAGATCTTGGCGATATCGGTAAGGAAGTCGGGCTCGACTGCGACGTCGGTTTCGTTAAAGAGGTTGAAGTAAGATTTGAGAACGTTTGAGGCGAACTTGAGTGCATCTTCGGGGCTGATGGCACTGTTCGTCTGTATCTCCAGAGTAAGTTTGTCGAGGTTCGTAATAGCTCCGACACGAGTTGCCTCTACGTCGTAGCGAACTTTTTTGATAGGTGAGAAGAAGGCGTCGATCCAGATGATCTCTGCTGAATCCTCATCTTTTGGTGCGAGGGCCACCGGTCGGTATCCAACTCCCTTCTCAATTCGGAGCTCCATCTCGAGCTTTCCGCCCTTGTCGATGGTTGTGATGTACTGATCGGGGTTGAGGATCTCAACATCGCTGGGGACCTCGATATCCTTGGCATAGACGGGGCCCTCCTTGCTGACCTTGAGTTTTGCCATGGTGACCTCTTTGTTCGTCTTCTTAAGCTGGACGAGCTTGAAGTTCAGCATGATATCCAAGACACTCTCCTTCACTCCCTTGAGTGTTGCGTACTCGTAAGTGATTCCAGGAATCTTGATACCCGTTATGGCAGCACCGGGAACAGATGAGAGGAGAACCCGTCTAAAGGCGTTTCCAACAGTCATACCGTAACCAGTTGGCAGCGGCCCGACAGTGAAACTCGCATGCATATCTGAGTGACGCTGAATTCGAATCATTGGAATCCCAATTTCTTCTTGAATTTGATGCATGAGTGGAGAGGTAGGAGATAAGAAGGTAAGGACGATTTATCGAGAGTAAAACTCGATGATCATCTGGGAATCCAGAATAGATTCCAGGTCACTTTTTTCTGGTTTACTGAGAACTTTTCCGGTGTAGGCAGCAGCCTCAACAGTGAGCCACTGAGGTGCGTTTGCACCTGCCTTGGAAAGGTTTTCGAATGCGGGCATGGGGCGATTTTTCTCTCTAACAGTGAAGCTGTCTCCCGTCTTTACCTGAATTGAAGGGACTGTGACTCGCTGTCCGTTGAGCGAGAAGAGCCCGTGGCTTACAAACTGACGTGCCTGACGTCGGCTCGAGGCGAAACCTGAGCGGAAGATGACGTTGTCCAGGCGGCGCTCCATCTCTTCGAGCATGCGAGGACCTGACTCGTCTATACTTGTGACGGCAGTCTTGTAGTAACGAAGCATCTGGTTTTCAGAAAGACCAAACATGCGTCGGGCTTTCTGTTTCTCTCGGAGTTGGCGTGAGTAGTCTGAAGGTTTGCCCTTGCGACTCTGACCGTGCTGGCCAGGTGGAAAGTTGCGCTTCACAGTGGCGCACTTGTTCTTGTCGCATAGTTTCACGCCTTCTCGTCGGCAGAAACGGCAGACTGGTCCTGTATATCGTCCCATAAATCTTGAAGTAAGTTAAACGAGTATTGTAGTCTTTAAACGCGTCGAGCCTTGCGTGGTCGGCATCCGTTGTGTGGAACTGCCGTCACATCCTTAATTGACTCTATTGAGACACCGGTTCCGCTTACTGCGCGGAGTGCCTGATCTCGGCCCGATCCAATACCTTTTACAGTAATGTGAACCTTTTCTACACCGAAGGACTGGGCCTTGCCCATAGCTGTCTCTGCAGCGACCGAAGCCGCATAAGGAGTAGCCTTGCGGGTTCCTCGGAAGCCGCAACCGCCGGATGAGGCCCAGCAAACTACATCTCCATTAGTATCTGCAACGCTTACAATTGTATTGTTGTAGGTCGCGTTAATGTAGACATTTGCTTCTGTAAGTCGGCGCTTTTTGCTCTTCTTGCGAACTGGAGCTGCTGGCGCTTCGGTTGTTTTGGTTGCTTCCTCGGCCATAGGTTAGGGTTAGGTTACTACTTGGTTACTTTCTTCTTATTGGCGACTGTACGTCTCTTACCCTTTCGAGTTCGAGCATTGGTCTTTGTGCGCTGTCCGCGTACGGGGAGGTGACGTCGGTGACGCTGTCCTCGGTAACAGCCGATCTCTTGCAGTCGTTTGATATCCAGCTGAATCTTGCGTCGTAGATCGCCCTCAACCGGCATCTTGGCGATGTAGTCGCGGATCTTGTTTAGATCGTTTTCGCTAAGGTCCTTCAGAAAAGTGTCTCCATCAATCTTGAGATCCTCGAGAATCTGCTTCGCAATAGGCTGACCGATCCCATAGATTAGGGTTAGACCAGCTTTGATGCGCTTGTTGTCGGGGATCATTATCCCGGCTATACGTTCCATACTAGTAGGTGAGTAAGATAAGAATCGTTGGGGTGCGAAAAAACAGCGTTCGAGAGGCTCAGGAGCCTATCCTTGGCGCTGTTTGTGCTTTGGATCGGAGGGGCATTGTACGCGCACTTTCTTGTGGCGGATGATGACCTTACACTTATCGCAGATACGTTTTACAGATGTTCTAACCTTCATTATGAGCGTGGCGCCTGTGGCGCTTTATAACGATATACAATGCGTCCTTTACTGACGTCGAGAGGGTCAAGTTCTATCCTGACCGTATCTCCGGGGATGATGCGGATATAGTTCATACGCATCTTTCCGGCAATATATCCCCGGACAATAAAATCCGAGGGAAACTGCTCGTCTGTTATGCGAACCATGAAGGTTGCATTGGGCAGCATTTCGGTAACGATGCCGTCTACGGCGATTTTGTTACCCTTGGGCATAAGCAGAGGGATATTACCAAAATATTCTGGCGAAGCAAAGCTAAAATCTAAAAGCTATTGCGGAAAGACGTTATTTATGTTCCCATCGCGCGCAGTGAGAACTTCATAACCTGTCGGTGTTATGGCAATAGTATGTTCTATCTGGCAGGCTGAAGTGCCGTCTCGGCTTACGACGGTCCAGTCGTCGGGGAGAGTCTCTGTGAAGCGTTCCCCCATGATCGTGATGGGTTCTATTGCGATTGCCATTCCCGGAGTGAGGAGGGGGCCCTTACCTCGCTGTCCGAAGTTAGGTATCTGCGGATCTTCATGCATGCTTCGCCCGATACCGTGCCCTACGTAGTCTCTCACTATGGAGTAGCCACGCTTCTCTATATACTGTTGCACTGCAAATCCTATATCTCCAACCCGTGCGCCGGGTTTTAGTACGGTAAGAGCTTTTTCAAGTGCTTTCTGGGTCGCATAAACGAAGGCTTTTTTAGACTCTTCCACATTTCCAATAAGTACCGTGATGGCGGAGTCGGAGTGGAATTTCTTGTAGATTACGCCGCAGTCGATGGTGACGATATCTCCATCTTTGAGAACGTAGTTAGTGGGAATACCGTGGACGACCTCACTGTTTACCGCACTGCAAATCACCGCAGGGAAGCCGTGGTAGCCCTTAAATGAGGACTGCACCTTGTGTTCCGCCATCAGTGCCTCCGCCTTGTCGTTGATCTCCAGAGTGGTCATCCCGGCCTTAGTGGTTCGCCCGAGCTCACCTAAGATGGATCCCAGTATGCGACCGCTGATTCTCATTAGTTCAATCTCCTCGGCTGTTTTGATTGTCATCATGCACCGGTTGCTTCAAGAACTTCTTTTGTAACCTCCTCTATGGTTTTGCTCGCGTCGATATTGATAACTGACCCTTGGTTCTCCCATGCTTTGATAACCGGGAGCGTTTCACTTTCAAAGATATCGAGTCTTATTTTGATCGCCTCCGCGTTGTCATCAGTGCGTGTGACCAACTCTCCTCCACACTCACATCTTGGGGCCGGGTAGGAGTGAGGGTAGACGATTTTGCATACTGAGCAGACCCGACGATTGATGAGCCGGTTCTCCGCTTCTTCACGTGAGAGCACGAAGTGCAGACCGACAAAATCACGCTCATGGTGAGCGAGGATTGAGCGGAGAGCGGCATCTTGTTCCGCATTGCGGGGTATACCATCAAAAATAATCGTCGCCTCGCCGCCGTGGGCGCTGAGGGTCTCTGTAAGGTAGTTCTCGACGATCTCCATCACCACCGAGGTTGGTACCAAGTGGCCGGATTCAATTATAGTGCGAACCTTCTGGCCGAGGGGGGAGTCTTCTTTTGCCAGACGTCTCAGCTCAGCTCCGGTCTCAAAGTAACCTGCCTGGAGTTTATCGGCGAGGATCTTCCCTTGAGTGCCTTTTCCTGCTCCTTGAATACCGAAGAGAACGTAGTCCATGGTGGAGAGCGCTAGGGGTTGTGAGCTAAGCAAGCTTGTCGTAGTCGTGCATTATCAGCTGCGCATTAATCTGACGTACGAGCTCGAGCACAACACCCACGATAATGATCATCCCGGCACCTGAAATCAGATTAGAGACGGAGTTTGCTCCGCTTGAACCGAAGAATACCTGGTTGAGAACGACAGGTGCTATAGCGATGAGGCCCAAGAAGGTACCACCGAAGAGGGTTAGTCTTTGTGAGATTCCTCCAATATGTTCAACGGTCTGTGAGCCTGGACGAATACCGGGAACATAGCCTCCACGTTTCTGAATATTCTCAGAAACTTTCTCTGGATTGAAGGTGATACTTACGTAGAAGTAGGTAAAGAGGACGATGAATATAAAGTAGAGAGTGAGGTAGAGTGCTGAGTCAGGTGTGAGCGATGTGATCAACGTCTCGCCGAAGCTGCGAATGCTCTCATTTGCGGAGCGCTGCATGAACTGGCCAATCAGACCCGGGAAGTTGATGAGCGAGACGGCAAAGATAATCGGGATCATACCTGCCTGATTGATCTTAATGGGAAGGCGTGACTGGTCCTGTCGTATCTGAGTTTTATGCCCGGCATAGGTAATCGGTATCCTGCGTTCGGCCTCTGTTACGAGCACGATGACCACGAGCATGATGATCGTGAAGAGGATGTTGGCAACAAAGGGGATGAAGGCCGAGGTGTCAGCCGCTCCCAGGTAGAGGTTCTGTGCCAAGATCTGAGGAATACTCGAGATAATACCTGCGAAGATGATGAGAGAGATACCGTTGCCGATACCTTTTTCGGTGATGATCTCACCAAGCCACATGAGGAAGACTGTTCCCGTTGTGATGGTAAGCATGATCGGGAGGATCACGGTTGGGTCGGTAATATTGTCTACAATGGGAATCTGTGACTGGCTGTTGAGGAGTATGATCATTCCATATGACTGAAGAACGGCCAGTGGAAGGGTGAGCCAGCGAGTGTATTTGTTGATTCTCTTCTGCCCTTGCTCACCTTCTTTGGAAAGTGCCTCGAGCTTTGGAATAATAACGGTAAGAAGTTGAACGATAATCGAGGCGTTAATATAAGGTGAGACACCCATAAGAACGATAGAGAAGTTCTCCGCGCTTCCACCTGTGAGGGCCGAGAAAATTCCCAGTAGGTTGTTCTGTTGGAAGATGGCACGTATGGCATCAAGATTTGCTCCCGGTATGGAGATCTGGGTTGTAAGTCGGAATACAAGAAGAGCCCCTATGGTAAAGAGAATCTTGTTACGCAAATCGCGCGATCGCCATATTTGAGAAAGATATTTCATACGGTAGGTTATTCTTTAGGAGAAGCTTCACCCTTGGATGGTACCATAACGGAACCACCTTTTGCCTCAATTTTCTTACGAGCCTCTTCTGAGCAGGCATCAACTTTGACCGTGAGCTTCTTGTCAATTTCTCCATGACCTAGAAGTTTCACCGGGCGGTTTTTGCGAGAGATGAGGTTTCTTTCGTAGAGAGCAATGAGGTCGACAACGGCATCAGCCTCAAACTTATTGAGAGTGCTGACGTTAACAACCTGATAGGTAACACCGGTTGGGTTGCGGAAGCCTTTCAGCTTAGGCAGGCGGCGGGCAAGGGGAGTCTGTCCACCTTCGAAACCTGGACGAACACCACCGCCGGTACGTGCATTTTGTCCTTTTACACCGCGTCCTGAGAACGAGCCGCGGTTTGAACCATCACCTCGTCCGAGACGGCGCTTTGCTTTTCTTGATCCCGGAGTTGGCTTGAGGGTATTTTGGCTAATCATAATACGTATGTGCTAAGAATCTTGTTTAGTGGTTTGAAGTCGGCTCAGTGCACGAATTGTTGCCTTGGCATTGGTAATTCGATTGTTTCCACCGACCATCTTGCTAAGGAGGTTCTTGATACCAGAGAGCTCGGCAATCTTGCGTACGGCTCCACCGGCGATGATACCGGTACCTGGGCTGGCAGGCATCAAGATGATGCGGGCACTCTTGAACTTCGTCTTAATCTCGTGAGGAATTGTGTCATTTATAAGCGGGACGAGAACCATGTCTCGTTTTGCCTTGCGAATAGCTTTCTGGATAGCACCAACGACTTCATTTGACTTGCCGATGCCAATGCCTACCTTGCCCTTCTTATTCCCCACAACAACTGTTGCACGGAAACGAAGACGACGACCACCTTTTACCACACGGGTAACTCGGTCAATCTGAAGTACTTCTTCTTCGTACTCAGAAGGTTCGCGCTGTTTTCCCCTTCCGGGACCGCGCTGTTGGCGACGTGAATCATTTGGATTCGGCATAACGAGACGTTGTTAGAATATTATGGGGTAGTTAGAACTGAAGACCACCTTCGCGAGCACCCTCAGCGAGGGCCTTAGTGCGTCCGTGGTACTTGTATCCGTTTCGGTCGAAGACACATCCTTTAACGCCCTTTTCCTGGGCCTTCTTTGCGATCTCAAGACCTACCTTGCGGGCACGCTCCACCTTAGTTCCTTCTGATGCGAAGGCCTTGTCTGAAGCTGCCGTCATAACTACTCCGGCCTCATCATTGATGAGCTGAGCATAGTTGTGCTTTAGGCTTCGGAAGAAGAGGAGTCGTGGTCTCTCGGCAGTTCCTGAGATTCGGGCTCGAATGCGAATGTGTCGTCGCTGGCGCTTTTCTAGTGGAGTAGTATTTTTCATAGTAATTGAAGTAGTCAGTATGAGTTAATCAAGGCTCTAGCTGGCAGATGTCTTACCTGCCTTGCGTCGTACCTCTTCACCCAGGTAGCGAACTCCCTTTCCTTTGTAGGGCTCGGGTGGTCTTAGTGAGCGAATGTGAGCTGCAGTCTGTCCAACAACCTCCTTGCTGATACCCATGACATTGATAACGTTCTTGAGCTCAGGGTCTAGCTCAAAGGTAATTCCCTCAGGAGCTTTAACGATAACCGGATGAGAGTAGCCGAGAGACATGTCGAGGTCTTTGCCCTTCATGGCTGCACGGTAACCAACTCCGCGAATCTCTAGAGCCTTTTTGAAACCCTGAGTGACCCCAGTGATCATGTTTGCGATGAGAGAGCGGGTAAGCCCGTGAAGACTGCGAGCCTCTTTTTCGTCGTTAGGACGAGTTACCACGACCTGCCCCTCATTGAGCTCAACCATCACGAGTGGGTGGTGAGCAAAATTCATGGTGCCTTTGGGTCCTTTGACGGTGATCATGCGATCTGAGATGGTTATCTCAACGCCGGCTGGAACGATGACTGGTTGTTTTCCGATACGTGACATACTAGTTGGTGTAAACTTTACAAAGATATTCTCCGCCGATACCGGCTTTGCGAGCCTCGCTGTCGGTCATAACACCCTGTGAGGTTGAGATGATACCGATACCGAGTCCGCTGCGTACTGGTCGGATTTCACTGTGGCTGACGTAGATACGCTGTCCCGGCTTGCTTACGCGAGTCAGGCTGAGCGTGCGCCCCTCGTTATTAAGCTTTACTACGAGGATCTTATTCATTCTCTCGCTTGATTCTCCGCGGGCCTTTTCCTCAACCACCTTAACATCCACCACGAAGCCCGTTTTCTTGAGAACGCTGGCTATAGCGAGGAGGAGTGAGGAGGTGTAGGTCTTTACTGTCGACTTGCCGGCGCTGCTGGCATTTCTGATTCGAGTGATAAAGTCTGCAATTGGATCGGTAAGCATAGTAGTTTGAAGAGTAGAGTAGGGGGGAAGTAAATAGTATTACCAAGAACTTTTTCGTACGCCTGGCATGAGGCCGTTTGAGGCGTTTTCTCTCACACAGATTCGGCACATCTCGAACTTTCTAAGGTATGAGCCGACCTTTCCACAGACTCTGCATCGGTTGTAGGCGCGTGTGGGGAACTTAGGTTTTTTACCGTTGGCGATAGCTGTTATTACCGAGTTCTTTTTGCGCTGCTGACTGACGATGATTGCTTTACGAGCCATGAAAGGTGAGTGTAAGTGGTTTAAAGTTAGGCGGCGTCTTTGACGACCTCCTTCTTAAAGGGGAAGCCAAGGGCTTTCAGAAGTTCCAATGCTGTTGCATCGTCTTCGGCACTTGTCTTGATAGTAATTTGTACTCCGTGAATCTTGCTGACATCTTCGGACTCGATTTCCGGGAAGACGGTATGCTCTTTGATGCCAATAGAGTAGTTTCCGTTTCCATCGAATGACTTAAGGGGAATTCCTCGGAAGTCACGGACGCGGGGGAATACTATGTTTACAAGCTTATCAATGAAGCCGTACATGCGTGCACCACGGAGTGTCACGGTTACTCCAACGGGCATATTGATGCGTAGCTTGAAGTTAGAGATGGCTTTCGTCGACTTGCTGATCATAGGTTTCTGCCCGGTAATTGCCGCAATATTTGCAACGATCTCTTCCGGATCTCTTCCCGATGAGACGGCGCTGCCGATACCTACATTAATATGTACGGAGAGTAGGCGGGGGATGCAGTGCGCATTGGTCGTCTTCAGGCTCTTTTCGAGGGCCGGTACGATCTTCTCGTTATAGTCTTGTTGTAGTGACATGTATCTAGTGAAAGGTAACTAAAGGAGTGTTCTTGTTATCGTTTCTTTGCGGTCTTCTTAGCGGCTGTATCCAGACTCTGATTGCACTTCTTGCAGATACGCTGCTTTTTGCGCCTGGGCTCAGTAAGAATAACGTGAGCTACTCGAGTCTTTTTTGAACAGTGCGGGCAGATTACCATAACATTTGAGCTGTTGATAGGGGCTTCGTAACTAATACGTTGACCCTCCTGACCAGCCTGTTTCTTGATGTGCTTTGTTCGGAGATTAACCTTCTCCACAACCAGTACATTCTTCTTGTTGTTGCGGCGCACGACCTTTCCGGTCTTACCTCGATCCTTGCCCGCAATAACAACGACGTTATCATCGATGTGAATCTTCATAATACATCTTTAGCTAATGAGATAATTTTCTGGTAACCCTTCTCTCGCAGTTCACGGGCAACTGGTCCGAATACACGTGTTCCTCGAGGCTCACCGTCTTTAGTGACGATGATGCAGGCGTTGTCGTCGAAACGAATGTATGAGCCATCCTTACGTCGGATCTCCTTACGGGTTCGCACGATAACCGCTCGCTCAACGGCCTTCTTTTTGACCTGGCCGCGTGGAAGTGCCATCTTAATGGTGACGACGATTAGATCGCCAACGCGTGCATAGCGACGCTTTGAGCCACCGAGAACCTTGATACACTGGGCTACCTTGGCACCAGAGTTGTCGGCGACGACGAGTTTGGACATGTGTTGAATCATGGCTGAGAGGGGGAATTACGGGACTTATGCTACTGATTCGTCGTTGTTCATTGGAGGAACGACGGTCCAGCGTTTAAGTTTAGAGAGAGGACGGGTTTCGTATACAGTTATCTTGTCGCCAACCTCGTGGGCGTTTTCGGGATTGTCTACGTAGACTCTTTTTGAGGTGCGGACCTGCTTCTTGTACTTCGAGTGGGCCTTGAAGTCATCTACTTTGACGACGAGGGTCTTTTCCATTTTCTTGCTGACGATGATACCGGTTTTGCTTCTCATGAAGGTAAGTTATTAGTGTGTGATTCGAGCTCCATCTGCATCATGCGCTGCATTGTTTTAATACGAGCGAGATATTTTCGCAAGCCCTGAAGTTTAGCCGTATCTTGAGTCTGGCGTGTTCTGACGGTTAGCTGGAGCTTAACGAGGTCGAGAGTGACTTTTTCTGACTCCTTGCGGAGCTCTTCACTCGAAAGCTTTTTCAGTTCTTCAATAGTTAACATGGATCGGGAAGTTAGGAGTGACTAGTGATAAAGCGTGTGGCTACAGGGAGTTTGCTTCCTGCAAGGTACATGGCATGTCGTGCCGCCTCTTCAGTAACGCCTTCAACTTCGAAGACGATATTTCCACGACGTACCTCTGCAACGTAGAGCTCAACCATACCTTTACCTGATCCCATGGGGACCTCGGCTGCTTTCTTAGTGATAGGTTTGTGAGGGAAGACGCGAATCCAGATCTTACCTCCACGTTTGAATGCATGAGCAATCGCACGACGTGCAGCCTCGATCTGGCGAGAGGTAAGCTCTCCACCTGTTGTACACTTGAGACCGAACTTACCGAAGGCAAGTCGAGTTCCAGAGGTTGCTACACGCTTATGCGTATCACGCATTCGGTGCCAGCGGCGGTATTTCATCTTCTTAGGTTGAAGCATGGCTGTGGGGAGAGATAGAGGTCAAATCAATTAAATACTTTTCCACGGTAGATCCAGACACGGATACCGATGGTACCATAGGTCGTGATCGCACGGAAGTAGGCATAGTCGATATCTGAACGGAGTGTCTGTAGGGGGACTTTCCCGGCAGTGAAGAACTCACTTCTTGAGATCTCAACACCATTGAGTCGTCCTGATACACGGATCTTAATTCCCTCTGCACCTGCCTCCATTGCACGCTCAAGTGTGAGTTTGCAGGCTCGGCGGTAGGGGATGCGTCGCTCGACTTGCTTTCCAATCATATCTGCAACAATGTAGGCATCAAGATAAGGTTTTTTAATCTCCTTGATGTTTATGTTGAAGCGTTCTTTGAAGCGCTCCTCAAGAAACTTGCGGAGTGACTCGATATTTGCCCCCTGTCCGCCGATAACGATACCTGGACGTGATGTGTGCAGGTGGATTGTTACTTGGTCGGCATTGCGGAGAATCTCAATCTTCGACAGTCCTGCATCGTTAAGTTTCTTCATGATCGCCGCACGGAGCTCGATATCCTTGTGGAGGAGCTTTGCGTAGGTACGCTTGTCTGCGTACCACTTTGATGGCCATGTCTTGTTGATTCCGATACGGAAGCCAATTGGATTAACTTTTGATCCCATAGTAGGTTGGTAAGTGCGCGATAAACGGATTAGTAATTAAGCTTCTTGCATCTCTTTCTCGGGAGCTGATGCCGTCTCGTTCTTCTTAGTAGAGGTCTTGGTCGGAGCTGTTTTCTGAGTCTTTACTACCTTAGTTTTCTTCTCTGGCTTGCCCTTAACTTCAGGTTCTGTTGCTGCCATGACGGCTACCTCGATCCAGATGTGGGCGGTCTTTTTCAGGATGGGATGTGAGCGACCTCGAGATACTGCTCGTGAGCGCTTGAGCATGGGCCCCTCGGTAATCACAAGCTTGCTAATATAGAGATCCTTTCTCTTCTGCTTGAAGTTCTCCTCAGCATTTGCAACAGCTGATTGAAGGGTCTTCATCAGGGGACGTGCACTGCTTTTAGGTGTGAACTTTAGGAAGTCCAGAGCCCACTCCACAGGTTTTCCACGGACGAGACCCGCTACGAGGTTCACCTTCTTGGGTGAGATACGAACTGTTCTAAGGACTGCTTTCATCTTATTAGTGGGGAGAAAAAGTGGTGTAAAATATCAGAATTATCCTTCTTTAGCCAGCTTGCCGCCATGGCCTTTGAACTTGCGAGTGGGGGCGAACTCACCGAGACGGTGGCCTACCATGTTCTCGCTGACATAGACGGGGATGTGCTGCTTTCCATTGTGGACTGCGAACGTGTGACCTACGAATTCTGGTGGAATTTCTGATGCACGAGCCCAAGTCTTGATGATCTGCTTGCTGCCTGTCTGAGCCATCATCATGATCTTCTTGAGGAGCTTGGGGTCAACGTAAGGTCCTTTTTTTGAACTGCGAGCCATAAGCTTAAAGTTAGTTGGGGAGAATTAGTTGGTCTTGATAAGTTGCTTACCCTTTCGTGTCTTAACGATAAATCGATTAGTCCACTTCTTTCGTTTGCGGGTCTTGTGGCCCAGTGCTGGCTGACCCCATGGTGTCTTGGGATGGATCAGACCGATTGAGGTACCACCTTCTCCACCTCCATGTGGATGATCTACAGGGTTCATAGCCTTACCACGGACGATTGGGCGGCGTCCCATCCAGCGTGCACGTCCGGCCTTACCGAGGCGTACGAGGCTGTGGTCTAGGTTACCAACACGTCCGATTGAAGCATAGCATGTGGGGCGTACATAGCGGACTTCCTTTGAAGGAAGCTCAATCTGGGCCATCTCATTCTCAATGGCAATGAGACGGGCGGATGAGCCTGCGCTGCGGACGATCTGTCCACCGCGTCCCTCCTGAAGTTCGATGTTGTGAACGAGGAAGCCGATAGGAATATTCTTGATCTGAAGTCGGTTGCCCGGCTTAACCTTACCTTTCTCACGGGTCATGATCGGAGTTCCTACCTCAACTCCTTCCGGAGCGATGTGGTAGCGCTTATCTCCATCGGCGTAGGTAACCAGCATAATGAAGCAGGTGCGATTTGGGTCGTACTCAATAGCTGTGACCTTTCCAGGAACATCCAACTTTTCCGTCTGCTTGAAGTCGATCATACGGTAGAGGATTTTGTTCCCGCCTCCTCGGTGACGAACGGTCAGGCGGCCCTGATTGTTGCGGCCGGCATGCTTTTTCAGCTTAACGCGGAGGCGCTTCTCGGGCTGTCTCTTGGTTACCTCTTCGTAGGTTAGACGGACTGCAAAGCGCTGTCCTGGGGTCGTCGGTTTAAGTTTCTTAACTGGCATGAGTGAGTGAAATTAAACTTTGAGGGAAGGTTTAGTAATATCGATTTTTTTCTTACCCTTTACAGTAACGATAACTTTCTTGTACTCGGGGCGTTTGGTCATCTCTTTGCGGCCTCGTCCGATACGAGTCTTCTTTGGTGTCCGCATAACGTTGACCTTTACCACATCGACACAGTAGAGCTTCTTGAAGGTCTCTCTAATATCGATCTTGGTAGCATCGTGGCGAACGTAGAGCTGGTACTTGCCGCGCTCTTCTTGTGCCGTAGCCTTTTCGGTAACGACCGGTTTGATGATTAATAGGAAGGTTTGCATGAGTGCGATGGTTCTTAGTTAGCTGAGGTGAATACTTCTTCGAGCTTTGGGAGGGCCTCTTTGAGAAAGACTACGTCGTCGTACTTCAGGAGGTCATCCAAATTCAGGTAGTTAACAAGGAGAGTCTTAACATGGGGGATGTTTCGTGAGGTTCGCATGATCCCTTCGCTTTTCTGTGGGAGGATGAAGAGTACTTTTCTCTCGAAGGGAAGCTTCTTGAGCATCTCGGCGAATACTTTCGTCTTCATCTCATCGGCATCGAATGACTCGAGGGCGGCGATGCGGTTCTGAGCGGCCTTTGCAGAGAGGGCAGAGAAGAGAGCGAGTCGACGCTCTTTCTTTGATGCGCTTACCGTGTAGTTGCGAGTACTGCGAGGACCAAAGGCCACACCTCCACCAACGAAGTGGGGATTGCGAGTAGAACCCTGACGAGCTCGTCCCGTGTGCTTCTGCTTGTATGGTTTTTTCCCACCACCCCTCACCTCACCCTTTGTCTTGGTGTGTGAGATCGCGATGCGTCCATTACTCAGCTGGAGCATGAGTATTCGGTGCATGAGGCCTTCATTCACCTCAACCCCGAACACTTTGTCGGAGACAGTGATGTCTTCCGCCTTACTGCCGTCTTGTTTGTACAGAGGTATTTTCATGATGTGCGTACGATAACGAGTCCACCGTTAGGTCCCGGAATGGGGCCCTTAATAAGAAGAAGATTTTGATCGGAATTAATAGTAACAACTGGTCGATGAGCAAGAGTGACCGTGGCGTTACCGTCACGTCCCGCCATGCGCTTTCCTTTGTGAATACGGCCAGGCTTAGCACAGGCCCCAACGGATCCGGGCTCTCTCTGATGATGACTTCCGTGAGTTCTCTTACCTCCGGAGAAGTTGTAGCGAACCATGGTACCGGTGAATCCGCGTCCCTTTGAGGTTCCTGTAATCTTTACATCAGAGGCCTCCTTAAGCGAGTCGACAGTGATCTTGTCCCCGATCGTATAATCTGAAGGATTTTCAACGCGGAACTCCCTAAGAAAGCGGAACTTCTTGGTCTTGCGAGGTTTTTTGAGATCTTCGAAGCCGAGAACGACTGCATTGTAGCCGTCCTTCTCAAGTGTCTTAATGTGTGTAACCGTTGATGGTGGGCAGCTGAGAACAGTCACGGGGACTGCAGCGCCTCCATCTTGGAAGACACGGGTCATACCTACTTTTCTAGCCAGAAGTCCTGACATGCTTTTGTAGTGGTTAGTGGTACCCTTTCGGGTAAGTAATGTGAAGCTTTGGACTTTTATGGGAGTAGTTCCCCCCGGTATCGGGGCCTTAGCTTCTTCTAACGTGCAAACCTTAAATAGCTCAAGGCGCGGAGCAAAATTACAGAGACACGTCTTGAAAGTCAATGAGCATATCTAAAAGCACTTGACTCTATTGCCCTAAAATGTGCTAATATATAAGCAACTGACTATTTACTCCGCACCCACTAGGAGCGGTGGTATACTGCCAAGGTTGTAGAGGGGCACGAGCCTTCACTACCTTATCTACATTAGATTTATTTGCCCCCTTACTCTCATAAGCTATGTCTATTACATTTTTTGGACCCGATGCCGTGAAAGCCGAGACCATGCAGGATCTCTATCGTCAGCTGACTATTAACAAGGAAGGTAATTTCGAGGTGGAGTTTCCAGCTGCCGGAACGCCTGAGTCCGCCCAGGCTTATGAGACAACTCGCGTAACCCTCCTCACGCTTTTTCGTAACGGCCTGACCGCCCTCAAAGCTCAGGACGGAAACTCGATTATGCGCCTCTACTACCCAACGCCGGGTATTCCAACCGCTTTCTTTGACGAGAAGGATATGGAGGCGGCCTTGAATACCGCGAATATGATTCTCAATCCGAACGATCCCTACTTTGCCCTTATGGTTGCAGATGGGGAGATCGGCGCAATCCGCGTCTTGGGTGATACTATTAATATGGTTAATAAGTACGCCGATGCTCGAACTGCCTTTGTGCTCCTGAGGATGTTTGCTCGTTCACACAAGGAAGGGGAGCAGGAGAAGATGCTCGCTGAGCTGCCCTTTGACCAGCGCAAGGATGTTCTCGTCCGTCGCCGCAACTCTATGCTCGCGGTGAGCTTCCGTGCAGATAACAACTACCTTATTCCCGAACTCTTCAAGAAGTTCTCGGATCAGGCCGATCAGCAGACTCTTACCGGTCTGGTTAACGCTTTCGACCAGAATGCCCTTCGTCTTAAGCTTACCGAGCTCCAGCAGTCTCGTTGGCTCTTTGTTCTCTTGAACTCACTCAACTCATGGCAAGGTGCTATGACTGATCCTCTCCGCGAGGGACTCAACTCGCTCGTTCTTGCCTTCAACTCCGCACAGAAGGATGAGGAGGTCGCACTAAAGATCGATGGCTTTGTGGACGCGGTTATTCGCCCCACACTTCCGGCCGATCAGCAGGGAGAGGCTCCTCAGCAGGACTCTTCGAGCGCGGCCCCTCAGGAAGCCCCCGCTTCAGGTGAGGTTCAGCCTCCACACTCAGAGGCTCCCGCGGGCATCACTCTTCCCCACGAAGAGGCGGGTCCAGCTGCCTAACACTCTCAACAATAAGGGGGGGGCACCCCCCTAGCACCGAGCATGATTTCCCCTTTAACTAGGGGACTCTAGCTCCCCATCAACTGCTTGTCCAGCCGCTCGGTGTCTTGATGTTGAGGGCATTTTGGCGTATAATGCGAGGATGCATAAAAAGGATTTTTACTTCGATTTTTTGCTTCCCGCTCGTCTTGTATTTAAAGCCGGTTGTGAGGGGCCAGCTGCCCCTGAAAATTCCGAGGTGGGCCAGCTCTCTAAACCTCCCGATCTCACTATGGGCGATGCCGATGAGGCGATGGATGCCGGCCAGGCCCTTCTGGAACAGTGTGGCGCGAAGCTTAGTGGTCTCCCTGACGTTGCAGCAGTTGCCCCTTCTCCCGCTCTGAAAGAGGATATCTCGAAACTTTCCGCCGCTGAACTTTTTAAGGATGTCGATGCTTACAAGGATAGGCCGGACTTCCCCCAGATCCTTATGGGCCATTTAGCCCATCTCGATGGGGCTTCCGCTCAAGAGTTTTTTGGGGCCGGTGATTCGTTGATGGAGACGCTCAAAAGTAAGGGCCTTCTGGAACAGGCCGCCCGGCAGGTATCAGATCAGCGTGCGCTTATCTTCAGTAATCCGAATGAGTCCCTGCTCTCCAACTTTTTATCGTGTAAGGACTTCTCATCGGATCTCAAACGGGATGTGGTGGTCTTGGTCCTGGCAAAAGCGCCCCTCATCTTGGTGGACGTTTACGGCTTCTATCACTCTGAGCCATGGGCGAAAGATCTTTTTTCTATGGCACTTCAACGTTCTATCGCCGCGGTTCCCCAGACTCTTATCTACCAGTATCCCCGCATCGTCTCAGGTGAGCTTCCCATTGAGGCGAACGATCCGGCCTTCCAGAACTTGTTCGGCTACTTGAGTACGCAGGGAAGTCCGGAAGACCTGCTCGATGCCAATAACTTAATGGGCAGTGATCCGGCCATCAGCCTCAAGCTTAAAGAGATTTTTAACTCCTGGGCAACCACGCAGCCTGTTAAGGCGATTGAGTTCGGAGACTTGGTTCTACAAAGCGATGGGGAGACCCCTCCCTACGTTGTGGCACAACTTCCCACTATCACTCGTATGTTGGTTCAGGTGATGGCTTTGGATCCAGCTGCTCTCGATGCACTTTTAGACAGTTTGCCACTGATCGTTTCTTACGAGAGCTCACTTGATGTGCTCTTTGAAAACCGCGATCGGCTTTTCTCGGGTCTGTCAGCCTCGAGTCTCGACTCGGTGCTGCGCGGAGCTGATGATCTCGCGCTGTTTTTTGGGCAGGCCGATCTTTTGGAGACTACCGAGGGGCCAACCACTAACGATCTTTTAGTCACACAGTTGTCGGCCGCTTTTCGCAAGGGGCCCGTTACCGGCGATAACATTACCTCACTCTATCGTCTCACCGCTTTCTCCGATACGGAAAAGGCGACGATTCTTCACTCGCTCTTGAGAGAGGGGAGTGAGGCTGTAATTGGCTCTCTTACGGTAGCTTCAGCGGAAGCCCTTTTGAAGAGTTATTCGAGTCACAGCGATGAGCTTCTCGCTCGGGCCGCCGGAGACTACCTGTATAAGAATGCGCCGGATATACTCTTGGTAGATACGACGGTTCGTAAACAGATCATGATGGGGGAGGGGCATACAATAGACGAGCTTGCTGCCAAGGTACTTACGACAAAGCCACTCGTCGTTTTGGAGAACTACGACGCTCTGATAGCGCTTGGTCTGGGGCCTGATCTTGTGAAGAAAATCGAAGCCGCCCGAAAGATGAGAAGTGCCCTTGAGCCTAAGACAAGAGCTCTGAGTGATGGTGAGGAACTCCGCTCTCCTCTTGAGGATCCGGCCCTTTCCCAACTAGCGAAAATGGACTTAGCTTGGCTTCCTTCCGACCTTGAGCCCCGTGAGGCGGCGAAGATGGCCAGCTATATTTTGAGGAATCTTTACCTAAAGGGAGAGGAGGTTTCACAAGAAAGTGTTCAGAGTGAGTACGCACTTATTAAACAGCTGCGCGAAGAGAAGGGAGGAGAGACGCTTTTTGCCGATAAGCATGTGGTTTTAATCGCAAATAATGAGTTACTCCCCGATGGGAGGCCTCGATTCGCGCGTGGTGCTTTTCGTGAGGCAGTCCGTAGCCAACAGAAGGATGGAGGTGAGCTGGCGGTCATGATGCCCGAGGCAGGTGCTTCGGTGCGTCGCTTGAGTCAGGTTAAGGAGGAGATCCTTAGCCTGTTGGAGTCTATCTTGCCTCCCATGTCTATTGTTTTTGACGGACATGGCTCTGCGGATGGTCTTTTTATTTCGCAAGGAGTTCCCAATGAGTTTGGTGAGGTTACTGCTGGCGTTCATATCACCCCTCAAGAACTTGCCACTGTCTTTGCAAAACGCGCTGGCTATTTTGGTCCCGATGCCATTCGCGGTGAGGTGATTATTTTGGGAACCTGCTTCAATGCTAACTTCTTGCGAACTTTTTATGCTGAGCTGGCATCAAAGGGGCTACCTCTACCGGCGGCGGTCGGTACCTCCGAGTACAATCAGTATGGCTACAGTAACTTTGACAATAAGTACGGCAATGACTTCTTCGATAAAGTTCTCGAGGTCCAGGGCGAGAGGAGTACGATCGGTGATGTCTGGAAGAATGACGATGCCGCTAAGGATCTTAATCCTTCTGTCTTTGTTCCCGATGGGCAGGACCTGATCCAACTTGGAGACAACAAAAATCCCCACCGGGGTGGGGATGAACATTATGCTGCCTAGTTCTGACTGCCACCGCTCCCGGGGAGCTTGTGGTGGCGAGGTGGCGGTTAGGCTACCTCTGGAGTGATCATCTTGATCTCGATATCTACACCGGCTGGGAGGTTCAGGTTGCTCAGCGCATCGATTGTCTTTGAGTTGGACTCTGTGATGTCGATGAGACGTCGGTGAGTTCTTATCTCAAACTGCTCGCGGGCCGTCTTGTGAACGAAGGTTGAGCGGTTGACCGTGTACTTGTCGATGATCGTAGGTAGGGGGATTGGGCCGGCAATGATCGCTCCGGTCTTCTCGGCCGCATCAATGATCAGTTTCGCAGATTCATCTACAACTTTGTGATCAAAAGCTTTGATTCGGATGCGGATTTTTTGTGCAGATACAGCCATGAGAGATCAAAAGTCAAAGGTCAAAATGAGATGCCCCGCAACCTTACCAGAGGTGAGGTTGCGGGGCAAGAGAATCCGTAACAATTACTCGAGAATCTTGCTGACGACGCCGGCTCCAACAGTTCGTCCACCCTCACGGATAGCGAAGCGGAGACCCTCGTCCATAGCGATTGGCATACCGAGTGAGACGACTACCTTGATATCATCGCCGGGCATAACCATCTCAACGCCCTCAGGGAGCTCGATCGATCCGGTTACGTCGGTAGTTCGCATGTAGAACTGGGGCTTGTAACCCTTGAAGAAAGGAGTGTGTCGTCCACCCTCGTCTTTGCTCAGAACGTAAACCTGGGCCTCAAACTTAGTATGTGGAGTAATGGTACCTGTCTTTGCAAGAACCTGACCACGCTCGATATCATCCTTTTCAACACCACGGAGGAGAATACCAACGTTATCACCAGCCTGACCCTCATCGAGAAGTTTCTTGAACATCTCAACTCCGGTAACGACGGTCTTGCGAGTCTCGCGGATACCAACGATTGAGATCTCTTCGTTGACCTTAACAATGCCCTGCTCGATACGACCGGTTGCGACTGTACCACGACCCTTAATTGAGAAGATGTCCTCAATAGGCATCAAGAACGGCTTGTCGAGTGGGCGCTCTGGAACGGGGATGTGCTTGTCGAGTGCCTCGAGAAGCTCGATGATTGGAGCTGCTGCCTCACCACTTGGATCCTCCACTGCCTTGAGAGCTGATCCCTTAATGATTGGGGTTGTGTCTCCAGGGTAGTTGTACTTGTTGAGAAGCTCGCGGATCTCCATCTCGGTTAGCTCTGCGATCTCTGGATCGGCCATATCCATCTTGTTCATGAATACGACGATGTAAGGAACGTTAACCTGACGGGCTAGAAGGATGTGCTCACGAGTCTGTGGCATGGGGCCGTCTGCAGCTGAAACAACGAGAATGGCACCATCCATCTGGGCAGCACCGGTAATCATGTTCTTAACGTAGTCGGCGTGACCTGGACAGTCGACGTGGGCGTAGTGACGGTTTGGTGTCTCGTACTCCTGGTGAGAAGTGGCGATCGTAATACCGCGCTCTCGCTCCTCGGGAGCGTTGTCAATCTGATCGTAGGCTACAGCCTTGTTAATGTCGCTTGGCCATTTTGCGGCTGCAACCATAGTTATTGCTGCAGTCAAAGTGGTTTTTCCGTGGTCAACGTGACCGATAGTACCCACATTGACGTGAGGTTTGGTACGTTGGAACTTTTGTGCGTCAGCCATAAAGTTGGGAGGTTAAGAGTGGTTAATAGATGCTTGAGAGATTCTAGAGGAAGTGGTGGCCGCTTTGCAAGGAAAAATTACTTTCCCGTGCGCTCTGCAATCACTTTCTCGGTGATGTTTGAGGGAGCTCTTTCGTAGGCTGCGAACTCCATGGTGTAGGAGGCTCGACCTTGGGTCATTGAGCGAAGGTCGGTGGCGTAACCAAACATCTCGGCCAAAGGTACTTTTGCCTTAATGTATTTAACGACGGCGCGGTCACCCGATTCGAAGATCTGGCCACGGCGTGAGCTTAAGTTGCCCATAACGTCACCGAAGAAGTCTTCGGGAGTAACGACCTCCACATTCATAACCGGCTCTAGAAGGTGAGCTCCGGCTGCACGGGCCGCTTTGCGGAATGCGAGTGAACCGGCAACTTTAAAGGCCATTTCTGAGGAGTCAACATCATGGTAACTACCATCGTAGAGCTCGACGCCTATATCGATCATTGGGTAGCCTGCAACGACACCACGAGTAAGTGACTCGCGAATACCTTTGTCGACGGCTGGAATGTACTCACGTGGAATACGTCCTCCAACGACGGCATCTTTGAACTCGTAACCCTTACCTGATTCAAGCGGTTTAACGCGGAGCAGAACGTGACCGTACTGACCATGACCACCAGTCTGTTTAACGTACTTCTCTTCACCTTCTGCTTCCTTATCAATAGTCTCCTTGTAGGCGACCTGTGGCTGGCCGACGTTGGCCTCAACTTTGAACTCACGTTTCATTCTGTCGACGATGATATCCAAGTGAAGCTCACCCATTCCGGCGATGATGGTCTGTCCGGTCTCCTCGTCACTGTGGACGCGGAAGGTCGGATCTTCTTCGGCAAGTTTCTGAAGGGCGAGACCCATCTTCTCCTGATCGGCCTTTGTCTTGGGCTCAACGGCGATTGAGATAACCGGATCCGGGAACTCGATCGACTCTAGGATGATTGGGTGATTCTCGTCGCAAAGGGTGTCACCTGTGAAGGTGCTCTTTGGTCCGATCAGTGCGGCAATCTCTCCGGCCTCAACCTCCTTAACCTCCTCGCGGTGGTTTGAGTGAAGACGAACGATACGGCCAACGCGTTCCTTGTTTCCGCTCGAACTGTTGTAGACGTATGAGCCGGCGGCTATTTTTCCTGAGTAGACACGGAAGAAGGCGAGCTTACCCACAAATGGGTCGGTGGCGATTTTAAAGGCAAGTGCTGCAAATGGTTCGTTTGCATCTGCATGACGAGTCTCTTCTTCGTTGGTATCCGGGTTGAGGCCCTTCACTGGGGGAACGTCGAGAGGTGAGGGGAGGTAGTGGCAGACGCCATCAAGCATTGTCTGAACACCAACGTTCTTGAGCGAACTTCCACAGAAAACCAAGTAGAGATCGCCGGTAAGGACACCCTTACGAAGACCGTTCTTGATCTCTTCGATCGTTAGTTCGGTTCCTTCGATGTACTTTTCCATGAGGGCATCGTCATACTCGGCCGCCTTCTCGCTAAGAAGAGCACGTCGCTCTTCGAGCTGCTCTTTCAGTTCTTCAGGAACGGGGATCTCTTTGATAGTCTCTCCAAATCCACCCTCATAGTTGTAGGCCTTGCGCTCGATGATGTCGACGACACCGTCAAAGCTGCTCTCGAATCCGATAGGAAGCTGAACGGCAAAGGCGTTCTTTGAGAGGCGGGTGTGGATAGACTCGAGACTCATGAAAAAGTCTGCACCGGTCTTGTCCATCTTGTTTACAAAGGCGATGCGGGGAACGTTGTACTTGTCGGCCTGGCGCCAGACGGTCTCGGACTGTGGCTCAACACCTTGTGATCCGTCAAAGACGACGACACCTCCATCGAGGACACGCATACTGCGCTCCACCTCGACGGTGAAGTCTACGTGGCCGGGAGTATCAATAATGTTGAATCGAAACTGCTCGCCGGTGTCCGTGGTCTTCCAGTTACAGCTGGTAGCTGCGGCGGTAATGGTGATGCCGCGTTCGCGCTCCTGATCCATCCAGTCCATCTCCGCTGCACCCTCATGAACTTCTCCAATCTTATGTTTGCGACCTGTGTAAAATAGAATTCGCTCAGTGGTCGTCGTTTTTCCGGCGTCAATATGGGCGATAATCCCAAAATTTCTTGTATATTTAAGGTCTTCAGACATAAGAGTAAAGTGAAGTTAGGGAGTTACGGATTTAGTATTTTGCCAAGTGAGCAAAGGCCTTGTTGGCTTGTGCCATTCGGTGAATATCCTCACGCTTCTTGAAAGCGGGGCCGGTCTCATTTGATGAGTCGAGGAGGACGCGTGCCAACTTCTTAGACATGGGAGCACCCTTTTCTTTTCGAGCTGCACCAAGAATCCAACGGAAGGCGAGTGAGAGCTGGCGATTCTGCTTAACTTCAACGGGAACCTGATAGACGGCGCCACCCACACGTTTTGGGCGAACCTCCATGTTTGGCTTTACCGTCTCGATAGCCTTCTCGAAAATGCGCTCCGGGTCTTGTCCCTCGCTGAGCTTACTAACTTCGATGAAGCAGTCCTTGAGAATGCGTCGGGCTATGGTCTTTTTGCCGCTGTGCATTAGGGTATTAATGAATCGCTCGAGCAGAGGAGTCGATCCTTCCGGAATATGTGTCGTGTTCTTGTGCATAGTAAAGATACAGAAAAGTTATTAAGTCGTCTTAGGTCGTTTAGCTCCATAAAGTGAGCGTCGTCGTCGTCGATCGCCCAGACCCTGGGTGTCTAGAACACCTCGGACAATGTGATAGCGGACACCGGGGAGATCTTTGACTCTTCCACCTCGGATCATGACAACGGAGTGTTCCTGAAGGTTGTGTCCCTCGCCGGGAATGTAGGCGATAACCTCGAAGCCGTTGGTAAGACGAACCTTGGCTACTTTTCGGAGAGCCGAGTTCGGTTTCTTAGGCGTTGTGGTGTACACCTTGAGACAGACACCGCGCTTGAATGGTGAGGCGACGCGTGTTGTCGTTCGCTTGATCGAGTTCCAGCTGAAGCTCAGAACCGGGGACTTTGACTTCTTGTGCTGAGTTTTGCGTGGCTTGCGTACAAGCTGATTAATCGTTGGCATGAAGTGAAGTAAGAGTTTAGAAGTGAAATAAGATTCTTATGCGTGAGGACAAAGCGGGGCTAGTTTAGCGGAGGGTCGAGCGCATTTCAAGCTATTCCTCAACCATCTCTGGATGACGCTTGCGGTAGGTCTCTCCGGCAGGGATGAGTTTACCGATGATGACGTTTTCTTTGAGACCCTGGAGATTGTCAATTTTTCGCGTCGTAGAGGCCTCGACAAGAACACGAATTGTCTCCTGGAAGCTCGCGGCTGAGAGCCAGCTGTCTGTGTAGAGAGAGACGCGAGTGAGTCCCAAGAGGAGGCGTTCGTAGAGTATAGGTCGCTTGTTCTTGTCTACAAGTCGCTTGTTCTCATGCTCCACAGTGAGGATGTTAACGATCTCACCGGGGAGGAAGTTGCTGTCTCCCGAGTCGACGATGCGTCCCTTTGAGAGCATCTGGCGTGCGATGATCTCAACGTGCTTGTCATTGATGTTCTGACCCTGTGATGCGTAAATCGCCTGAACCTCACTTACGATGTAGCGCATAACAGTCTGAAGATCGGTAAGGTGGAGGAGGTCGCGCAGGTTGATGTGTCCCGAGGTCATTGTCTGACCTTTCTTTACCTCACTGCCATTCTTAACCTTGAGACTCTTTCCGAAGGCGACATGGTAGATGCGCTCGATTGGAGCGACGGTGCGGACGACAATCTTGTGCTCCTTAACCTCGATAACTTTTCCATTCTCGCTAGCACGGGTGATGTTCTTCATCTGGCGTGATTTCGCGAGCATGCCCTTAGCCTTAACGCGATCGCCTTCCTTAACGAGAATTTCATCGCCCGGCTCGACAGCATATTCTTGTTCTACGGGACCATCTGAAGTAAGGACGAGCTCGGTCTGAATACCTTTACGGTTGATCTTGATGCTGCCATCAATCTCGGCGATGACCGCCGGGGATTTTGGTGCGCGAGCCTCGAAGAGCTCCTCAACACGAGTTAGACCCTGGGTAATATCGCTTCCTTCGGCGACACCTCCCATGTGGAAGGTACGCATCGTAAGCTGTGTTCCAGGCTCACCAATGGACTGGGCGGCGATAATGCCCACTGCGGTGCCGACGGTGACGCGTCGGTTGGTACCGAGGTCACGACCGTAACACTTGCGGCAGACGCCGTTCTCAGTCTCACAGAGAATAATTGAGCGAATGGGCACCTCGTCGATCTGTCTGTTGTCGATCTCATCGATGAGTTCTTTTGTTACCTCCTCGCCCTTCTTACCAAGAACCTCACCGGTCTCCTTATCAACAAGGTTAGCACCCAGGATGCGGCCCAGAAGGCGTTTTTCAAAGCGTTCGCTTCCGAAGGCCTCTGAGTCTGCACGCTTGATGGGAACGGCTTCTTCTGCGTTACAGTCGATCTCTTTAATGATGATGTCCTGAACGGCATCGACAAGACGACGTGTCAGGTAACCGGCTTCAGCCGTCTTAAGAGCAGTATCGGATTTACCTTTACGTCCTCCATGCGTTGCGATGAAGTACTCAAGAATCGTAAATCCTTCTTTAAGGTTAGACTTAATAGGCAGCTCGATCGTCTTACCGGCGGGGTTGGCGACGAGACCTTTCATTCCACAGAGCTGAGTGACCTGTCCCCAGTTTCCACGAGCTCCGGAGTTGACCATGTAGTGGAGGTCGTTTGTCTCGGGAAGGGCGCGAATAGTTGCCTCGGTGATGACGGCCTTTGCATTAGTCCAGACCTGAATGGTGTGGAGATAGCGCTCGTCGTCAGTGACAAATCCGTTCCAGAACTGGTCGTTGATCTTCTTAATAACCTCAGAGGCCTCCTCGACGATCTTCTCCTTTTCGGGGGGGACGATCATGTCGGTTGCGGCGATTGTGAGTCCCGACTTTGTTGCGAACTTAAAGCCAATACGTTTGATCTCGTCGCTTACGCGGGCGGTTACATCTTCTCCGCAGAGGTCGTAAAGTACGGTGATGAGTGCTCCCAGGGCCTTCTTGTCCATGGCCTTGTTCAAGTAACCAACTTCATTCGGAATAATTGTGTTGAAGATAAGTCGTCCAACGGTTGTTTCGATGATCTCAACTTGTCCTTCCTCAACCTCTATGCGGGCTTTGATCGGAGCTTGAAGGTGGACGTAGCCAAGTCTGTAGGCGGTGATTGCTTCGTTTATATCCGCGAAGACCATGCCGGTACCTTTTCCTTCAGGAGTGATCTTCGTAAGGTAGTAGCAACCCAAGATCATATCCTGAGTTGGTGAGACGGTAGGCTCGCCGGCCGATGGTTTGAGAAGGTTCTTTGCGGATGCGATAAGCTCATGCGCCTCACGCTGTGCCTGTTTTGAGAGGGGAACGTGGACGGCCATCTGATCTCCATCGAAGTCGGCGTTGAAGGCCGCACAGACGAGTGGGTGGATCTGGATAGCTTTACCTTCGACCAAGATTGGCTGGAAGGCCTGAATACCGAGGCGATGAAGGGTAGGAGCTCGGTTGAGAAGGACGTAGCGATCTTTCGTTACATCTTCGAGAATATCCCAAACCTCTTTCTTGTTTCCCGAGATAAGCTTCTCGGCATTTTTTATGTTGTGAGCGTAGCCATCGCGGATCAGTCTGCCGATCACAAAGGGGCGGAATAGTTCGAGGGCCATGGTCTTTGGAAGACCACACTGGTTGAGTTTGAGACGAGGACCGACGACGATAACGGAACGACCTGAGTAGTCCACACGTTTTCCAAGAAGGTTCTGGCGGAAGCGACCCTGCTTACCCTTGAGCATGTCAGAGAGTGAGCGGAGTTTGCGCTTATCTCCCGTGTTGAAGACGGTGCGGCCACTGCGGGCGCTGTTGTTAAGGAGGGTGTCGATCGCCTCTTGGAGCATACGTTTCTCATTGCGGCAGATAACCTCGGGAGCCCCGATGGCCATGAGCTTTTTGAGACGATTGTTGCGGTTGATAACGCGGCGGTAGAGGTCGTTCAAGTCAGAGGCGGCGAAACGTCCACCGTCGAGCTGAACCATGGGACGAAGGTCCGGTGGAATGACGGGAAGAATGGTCATGATCATCCACTCGGGTTTGATGCCCGCCTTTAGAAGTGAGCCCGCAAGCTTGATGCGCTTGATGATCTTCTTCTGTTTCTGTCCCGATGCCTTCTTGAGCTCTTCCTGAAGCTCATCGGTAACCTTATCCAAGTCGAGGCTTTTGATGATGTCTCGGATAGCCTCGGCGCCGGTGCCGGCTCTGAAAACGTGGCCGAACTTCATCGACATATCGCGGTACTCAAGCTCAGTGAGTACTGAACTCACAAAGAGTTTTTCCAGGTCGTCTTTGGCCTGATTGTGCTGCTCGGTTAACTCTTCGATGCGCTTAGCCATGTCGGCCTCACTGCCACCGCTCTCCTTGAGCTCGGTCTGCACTTTTTTCTTGTAGTTCTTGAACTCGTGGAGGAGCTGCTCGCGTGCCTCTTCTTTTGTCGCATCATCAACATGGGTGATGATGTAGGCGGCAAAGTAGACCACCTGTTCGATCGTTTTGATAGGAAGATCGAGTAGAAGCCCGATACGGCTTGGCGTTGAGCGGAGGAACCAGATGTGTGTTACGGGAACAGCAAGGCTGATATGGCCCATGCGCTCGCGGCGTACAACTGATCGAGTAACTTCTACTCCACACTTCTCACAGACAACACCCTTGTAGCGGATGCGCTTGTACTTTCCACAGTAACACTCCCAGTTTTTCGTTGGGCCGAAGATCTTCTCACAGAAGAGACCGTCGCGCTCAGGTTTCTGGGTGCGGTAGTTGATCGTTTCGGGCTTCTTAACTTCGCCGTGAGACCATGAGAGGATCTCTTCGGGTGAGGCGACGCCCAGCGAAATCGAGTCGAAATCGTTAATGTTCGGGCCCGTCGGCTCCTTCAGAGCCTCCGGTGCCTGCGTTTGGGACTGCGTTTGCATTGACATATAAACTAGGTTTAAGTGACGAGGAATTAAAGTTCGGACTCTTCCACCTCTGCGGCGGCTTCCATCTCTTCTTCAGATTCAAATCCTGCGGGGACTTGGTCGGATCCCATTTCGACGGGCATATCTTCTTTTACTTTATCTTCCAACTCTTTTTCCAGAGGTGTTTCTCCTTCTTCTATCTCCTCTTCTTCGGGAGCGATGTACTCGTCCTCCGCGATTTCTTCTTGCTGAAGCTTCATAAGGCTTACCGAGAGGCCGAGACTCTGAAGCTCCTTCATCAATACGTTGAAACTCTCGGGAGTGCGGGGCTTCTTAATGAGCTCGCCTTTGACGATCGACTCATAGGCCTTTGCACGTCCGTAGACGTCGTCGGACTTGATCGTAAGCATCTCTTGAAGTGTGTGGGCGGCGCCGTAGGCCTCAAGTGCCCAGACCTCCATCTCACCAAAGCGCTGACCACCGTGTTGCGCCTTACCTCCGAGAGGCTGCTGCGTAACGAGCGAGTATGGTCCGACAGAGCGAGCGTGGATCTTATCTTCGATAAGATGGCTCAGCTTCATGATGTAGGCGATACCGACCGTCGTCTTGGTGTCAAATGGCTCACCGGTAAGACCATCGAAGAGCTGGATCTTTCCGTCTTCGGGGAGCTTGGCTTCCTGGAGCTTCTCCTTGATCTGGTCGGTCGTGACTCCGTTGAGAGCGGGGGAGGCAACACGAATGTTGAGCTCCTGAGCCGCCCAACCAAGATGAGTCTCAAGAATCTGACCAATGTTCATACGGCTGGTGACACCGAGTGGGTTCAAGATCATGTCGACCGGTGTTCCGTCAGGAAGGTAGGGCATGTTCTCCATCGGAACGATGAGAGAGATAATACCTTTGTTTCCATGTCGTCCGGCGATCTTGTCACCGATTGAGATCTTACGAGTCTGTGCGACGCTCACGCGGATCTGTTTGTTGACGCCGGTTGCAAGCTCGTCGCCCTCTTTTCGAGTGAAGACCTGGACGTCGACGACTTTACCGTAGGCACCTCCGGGCATGCGGAGTGAGGTGTCTTTAACATCGCGGGCCTTGTCTCCAAAAATGGCGCGGAGCAGTCGCTCTTCAGCGGTCAGCTCGGTCTCACCCTTTGGTGTGATCTTTCCAACGAGAATATCTCCCTCCTCGACCTTAGCGCCGATGCGGATGATACCTTCCTCGTTAAGATCTTTGAGGCGGCCTTCACCGACATTGGGAATGTCGCGGGTAATAATTTCAGGTCCGAGCTTCGTGTCTCGAACGTCCATTGTGTAGTGCTCGATATGCAGAGAGTCAAAGGTGCCTTTCTGAACGAGACGGTCGGAGATGATAACGGCATCTTCAAAGTTGTAACCCTGCCATGACATGTAGGCGACGAGGATATTCGATCCGAGTGCGAGCTCACCATTTTCGGTTGAGGCCCCATCGGCCAGAACATCACCCTTCTTCACCTTCTGCCCCTTGTTAACTTTCGCACGCTGGTTCAGACACGTTGCCTGGTTGGAGCGTGTGAAGGTAAGGAGCTCATACGTCTTTTTGCGGCCACTGTCGTAGATAACCGAGATCTCTCGAGCGTCTACAGCTGAGACCATACCGCTCTCCTCGGCGAGGAGAACCTGTCCGGAGCTCTTGGCTGTAATCTCCTCCATACCGGTTCCGACGATCGGAGCCTGTGGGTTGACGAGAGAGACGGCCTGACGTTGCATGTTCGAACCCATCGAGGCGCGGGTGTTGTCATCGTGCTCAAGGAAGGGAATCAGCGCGGTTGTCTCGGAAATAATCTGTTTAGGTGAGACGTCCATATGAGTGACGTCGTTGACGTGAGCCAGCATCGGCTCGCCATTTTGGCGGGCGGCAACCCGAGTCTGAGTGAACTCACCGTTAGCACCCAACTCAGAGTTGGCCTGAGCAATCGTCAGCTCCTGCTCGGCCTCGGCATCAAAGTAGGTAACCACCTCTGTAGGGTAGGGGACGACCTTGACCTCCTTGAGGTCTTTAATCTTTCCTAACTCTTTGGCCAGTTTCGCATCGACAATGGCGCGGCTCTTACCCACGACCTTACTGCCGTCCATAACATCGCCGTTGAGCGTGCGTCCCACGAGTCCCTTTTCAGTGTTGGGAGCCGTGTGATTAACCTCGCGGAAGGGGGTCTCGATGAAGCCGTACTTATTAATACGCGCATAGGTAGCAAGATGGACGACGAGTCCAATGTTCGGACCTTCAGGTGTTGCGATAGGACAGATGCGTCCATAGTGAGAGGGATGCACGTCACGAACATCAAAGCTGGCGCGCTCTCGGGAGAGACCGCCGGGACCCATGGCCGAGAGACGTCGCTTGTGGGCGAGCTCTGCGAGCGGGTTGGTCTGGTCCATGAACTGTGAGAGCTGTGAACTTGCGTAGAACTCTCGAAGGGCGGCCGTGATAGGACGAGAGTTGATAAGCTGAGTCGGTGTGACCGTCTCGATATCCATAACGGTCATGCGGTCTTTAATAATGCGCTCGGTGCGGAGAAGACCGACACGGAACTTGTTCTGAACGAGCTCACCGACACCGCGAATGCGGCGGTTGCTCAAGTGGTCAATATCATCGGGTGAGAGCTCGCCATTGTTGAGGCGAATGAGGTGCTTCATGATCTGGACAAGATCTGAAACCTGGAAGGTGTGATTTTCTTTGGAGTTCGCAAGGTCGAGCTTGAAACGTCGGTTGAGTTTGTAGCGTGCGACTGCACCCATGTCGTATTTCTTGTAGTCGAAGAACATCGACTTGATGAGTGACTTGGCGTTCTCGGGAGTAGCAAGGTCGCCGGGGCGAATCTTGCGGTAGATCTGCTGGTAGGCCTCGTCAATGGTCTTTGCCGGATCCTTGTCGAGGGTCAGAAGCATGTAGTCGTAGTCGAAGTTGGTGTTCTCGTCCTTAAAGAGGTCCAGAATATCTTTGTCGCTTTCATAACCGAAGACGCGAAGAAGACTCGTGATGGGGATCTTGCGCTTGCGGTCGATCTTAACTGTGATGATGCCTTTCTTGTCGGTCTCGATCTCGAGCCAGGCACCACGTTTTGGAATAATTTTTGCATTGTTGAAGGCGGGTGCTGCGGCATTACGTGAGAAGAAGACACCCGGCGAGCGAACAATCTGACTGACGACCACACGCTCGATACCATTAATGATGAAGGTACCGCGGTCGGTCATAAGGGGGATGGAGCCGAGAAAGACGTCCTGCTCCTTAATCTCACCACTCTCCTTATTAATAAGCTGTACGTGAACTTTGAGGGGCGCCTCGTAGGTGAGGTTCTTGTTCTTTGCCAAATCCGGATCGTACTTGGGCTCTCCGACGGAGTGCTCAAGGAAGTGGAGCTCGAGTTTCTTCCCTGAAAAATCCGAGACGGGCGTCAGCTCGTCAAGGAGTTCGCGAATACCCTCCACAAGGAACCAGCGGTATGAGTTGATCTGTGTCTCGATGAGGTTGGGCATAGCGCACGCCTCCTTCTCGTCATTGAGGAACTTGCGTCCCGCGCCTTCAAGCACAAGGTGCTCGTGAGTAAGATCGGGGAGGTAGGTCTCGATCTCCGTCTTCTTCAACTTGGGAGCAACTGCCTTTATCTTCTTAATCTCTTCTTTCTTTGCGGTCTCTTTGCCGGGCGTCGGCGTAGCTCCTTTTACTGCGGTCGTTGCTGTGGTTTCTTTTTTAGAAGCCGTTTTCTTTTCTGCGGCTTCTGCCGAAACGGACGGCATCTTCTTTTCTATCTTCTTCGAAGAAGCCTTCGGTGCGGCCTTTGCGGTCGTCTTTGAAGCGCTTTTTGCAGTAGACGTTTTTTTAGGCATACGTGAGTAAAAGTGAAAGGATAGATGTGACAAGCGCATGGGCAAGCCAAGGCTCGTCGTCACGATCCCCTGTCCACAACACAATCAGAATTAGGGCGCATAGTAGATTTTATTGATTCTCAAGCCAAGTGCAAGCTCGCGTTGCCAATGGGGGCTCTTTCGGCTTGACGTATCTATTGAAAAATTATACTGCGCTATTGTGGGCGGAGGTGTCATCGCGCTCCGTTTTTGCAAGTATAGTATCGAGGCCTTGACTCTTATATGGCTTTCTTACGCCGTCGTCTCAGGGTCGCACTCTTCGGGCCGGTTCCAGGCCGCTCGCATTCTGGCGACCATCGCTGTCATCTTTTCTCCTATGCCGCCGCTAGCAAAGTCGAGTTTGGTGACGAAGGTGACTCCCGGATTTAGTTCAAGGAACGCGGTGATATTCTCATTTTGCTCTGAGCCTGAGTTCAGGACGATCGCTTCGGCCGGAACGCCCATTGCCAAAGCTATGTCGGCAACCTTGAGCCCGTCGTATCTCCCGGGCATCTCCATGTCCGTAAAGACACCCGCCAGTCTTTCGCCGATTTCCACTAGAGCAGTGTATGCCTCACTTACATTTGATGCAGTTACAGCCGTAATTCCCCCCATTGATGCCGCGCGTTTGAAAGTTCTGAGGGGAAAAGAAGAGTCATCCACAATAAGCAGGGTGGTGTGCTCTGGTGGTGTTGATCCTTCTTCTGTTGTTGGAGTTTTCGGAGTTTCGTTCATTGGAGTGGGGTTATGGGCGACATAGTAGCATGAATTAATTTTACGTCAAATAACCCTCCCGTTTTAGCAAAGGGCAGTTAGTTTTTAGCTTCTCCTAGCCGACGAAATCTTCCAGCTCTTCTTCGCTTTCTTGTTCGCCGGCTGGAATGCTGACAAAGTACTCCTCGTAAAACTCTTTGCAGAGCTTTAGGTTCTTCATCACCTTGTCGTCTGAACCGGCACCCATCGACTTAGGGCTGATCTTGTAGGAAATAGCGCCTTTGTATCCCTCTTGCTTCAACTTGGTCAGGAAGCTTTCGAGTGGCAGGATGCCTTCGTTGGGCAGCGCATAGCCCTCACCCTTACGCAGGTTTGAAAGATGCACGTGAACGAGGAACTTCTTAATAAGGTGGAAGGTGCGTATCAGGTCTTCGTGTTTGAGCGCGACGCGCGTTGTGTCGAGGGCCGCATGTTTAAACTTACGCAGCTCGTTAATATTGTTGAGTGCGTTCTCGGGGATGAGTCCGAGTAAGGTCTTCTCACTGCCGTTTTCAAGGGCGATCGAGATATCTTCCTTCTGGCGAATCTTGGGAACTTCTTTGGTGAGCCACTTGATATACTTGAAGTTGAACATCTTTGGAGGCTGGACGACGATTATCTTCGTCTCGAGCTCCTTGGCCATTTCGATCGAGTGGAGGACGTCGCTCTGTGAAGCATCTGCGGCGGTGTGTATAGAAACGACGGGCAGCTGGAACTCATCAACGAGCCCTTTAACATAGGTGGCGTTTTGGCTGTCAAAGTCACGGGGGTCGATGTACAGATCTACGCCGTCGAAGCCCGCTTCCTTTACGAAACGGAATATCCGGCTGAGTCCGTACCCTTTCAGTGATTCTGTTGCGAGAGTTATCATATTTTTTCTTTCTTATATTCTACCATATTGGCGGATTAGGGGCAATGTGCTAAGGTAATGAAAATTTATTAACCCCTTTACTTTATGATGCGCAAATCAGCTATCTGGTCAAAGTGCGGCGCGGGCATTATGCTTGTTCTTGGTATTCTCTTTATGTTGGGAACTGCAGGCGTCTGGCCGGAGTTTACTTTCATGAAGTACTGGCCGCTCTTTCTGATTCTCTTCGGTTTGCATGGTCTTTTCTGCTC
>Ga0210044_10000405_pt1 | contig 64766 bp, 85 predicted proteins | sample CryGey13umfilter_2_FD_183959 | JGI IMG/M metagenome (GOLD analysis project Ga0210044, IMG submission 183959) | Groundwater microbial communities from aquifer in Utah, USA - Crystal Geyser 4/9/14 3 um filter (SPAdes) (version 2) | ecosystem: Environmental > Aquatic > Deep subsurface >... | reverse complement strand
TATTGCATTTGAAGCTTGTGCAGGTAAAGAAATTTTGAGAATCCCCATCATCACTGTGAGTTCAGATTTAGAATCAAAGACGACTCAATTAAGTGATAAAATATCTCCAAACTCTTGTTTGATTTCTGGAGCAAAGATAAGCGCTAGCGATCCAAAAACCATTCAAATAAAATATGAAGATACTGGTGCAAAGTCTCAGCAAATAGATGATTTGGATAAAAAACTAGACGAGTTAAATAAAACATTCCAGGAAGCAAAAAAATCGCTTGATGAATTAATCAATCTCAAACTACGACCTACAGACTTTGCACAGAAAGTAGATGACATAACACAAAACATTCAAAAAAGTCCTTGGAAAATAGAAACAAAATCTTTTGTGGCATCTTCTCTGGATGAATTAACTCCAACAAATATTGTCAAGGTTGACGAGCAATATTCAATAACTGCAACAATTACACGGCCTTCTGGAATTGCGGATTATCCTCCTTTATTGTATTATGTTATGTACATTCAGGTTTTAGATCAGAACGGAGACAGAGTTACAGGATCTTGGCATCAAGACACGATTAGAGTAAATCAGACAGCATCCGCTGGAACTTATTGGTCTCCAACAAATATTGGAAATTATACTGTTGAAGTATTTGTTTGGGCGTCATTTGGCGGAACACCTCTAGCAGAACCAACAAAAATCAACGTAGATGTAGTATGACTTGAATATTTTAAAAAAATGAGAACGATGTAAATCATGGAAAAAAAACGAAAATTAATTGTATAAATCTCAAAAAAAATATTTTTTTTACTTTACTTCCTCGCCTGCTGGAGGAATCATTGGGAGTGTACCTTGATAAGGTGTAGTACCTACGGTCAATAGAAAAGGAGGGAAACATGCTTCCGGAATTGTTATCTGATAATTTTCTTTATAAGAGCCAGATTTAATTTTGTATGTCACAAGTGTCCTATAGTCATCAATGAATACAACATCATAAGTAAAAATATTTGCATTGTCTTTACTTGTTGTATTTGTAATCTTAATTTCTTTGTTTAAAACAGATAATACTGGCTTGAAAAATTCATGTGGAGAAATCCCAAGTATTTTAATCCTATTTTGAATTGAATAATCTAACACATTAGATTTATAGGAGATTTGAATTTGTCCCTCTTTATTTGGTTCTAATACATAATTGAACCATGTGACATTTTTATCTAGTCGATTTACCGTTGTGATAAAACCTTGATCCCCTGAATAAGTTACAACATAAGTTCCTAAAGGACACTGCAAGGTTATTGGCTCTGGTGTTTGGGAATGGTAAGCATCATTTTGATTCTCAAACAAATAAAACAAAATTAGAGAAACAATTACAATAACAAAGATAACAATAAAAATTTTAACGGTATTTGAATTTTTCATGATTAAAAAAAGAAATGGGTGAATGTTAACCTGTACTGGCTGCCCAAGTTGCAATAAATGTTCCATCACTATCTGGAGGATCACTTACAGTAACCCAATTAACAGATCCTGGTTTCATTGTATCTTTGTAAAAATTACCAAGATCATATTGTACTCTAATGCTTTTGTAAGATGCACCATTCCAATATGTTCCCTGTTGTGAAACAGGATCAAATTTTGCCAATGGATAGTAAACATTAGGACTTCCTGCAGTTTTCAGTGCTCGTTCTGTAATATAGTCAGCCCATATTGGTTCAGCGCTACTACCGCTACCTAACGAATATGTGAAATTGAGAGACGCACAGTTTAAGGTGGATGAACCTGATCGTAATCGATAGATTATAACATCCCATTTATCCACTGCACCACCAGTTTTTTTCTTGTTGGTCACATATGCAGAAATTGTATCTCCGGGTTGAATATTTAATGTGGCGGAACAATCCCCTACACCCGTACCTAGAAATACAATTTGAGCCCCATAAGTTGTGGCGCTACAGGTTGTACCAGAAGTACATTGTATTTCTGCTTTTTGGACTGCTTGAACCAATTTTGGATTTGCATCTAAAGTATTAGATAGTCCAACCCATGTTCCCTCTTTACATAAATCAGTTATGCAATACCCGGAATAAGGCTGATAACCTGCTCTTACTACCCAGTTAGATTGTGCTTCATATGTTGGTGCTGCTGGAGAACCGTTAGTGATTTGATAACCTGCCCAATTAGCCATATTACGAGCAGACCAATTTTCTTCATATTTTGATTTTTGAGAATGATTGATCTTCTGTAGTTCTGCATCTTCATTTATATTAATATTATATTTTTGCCCATCTTTCTTATCAACAGTGGTGAATATAACATCGATACTGCTTAATTTGGTGGTGCATTTTTCTAGATCACTTTCCCAGTAATGAAGGATTCCGGCATATTCCAGATCACTATTTGGTATGGTTTGAATATATGAATCAGTAAAAGCAAGATGCTTTGCTTTTTCAACATCAGTTAACATAGCTAATTCACTAAATTTTTCGTTTAACTGTTGCTGACATTGTTTTGTATCGTTTATTTTATCATCAGGTTTTATCGCTGAGACCATATTCATTCCAGACACTGAGACGATTATTGTCATAATCAGTCCTACAAACAGTACTGTTTTGATTGTTTTTGTGTTTTTCATGTTATTGTCATTTCCATAATTAGAAAGCATATAAGGTTTAGATCAATTTAGATTGAAGTAATACTCTTATAGTATGAATATCGTAAAAATTAGATTATTAAAAACGGCTAACGAACATACAAATCTAACATGAATAATTTTTGCAAAGAATTGTAAAAAATGCTAAAAGCAAGTTGGTTTCTTGTTAATACATCCTGACTTTCAGGTCAGACGGGTAGAAAGTCAGGGTACACTTCAAAAGACGAATTGTTATTTGAAGTCATTCCCGTCTGGCCAAAAATTAATTTTTTATCAATCATGGAATTTCGTTAAGATATTCTTAAATTATTTTAAATAGCATCACTTATGTATCAATATTATTTGCGTAATATCATAATGATTCAATGCAAGAATATTTGTCATAACTTTGAGCAGGGCAACAAGACAAGAATCTATGAAGAAAATGGGTGTTTTTGCAGAAACTGTGAGTATTATTTCAAGGAACTATTTCCAAGGTGTCCGTGCTGTAATGGCATTCCAAGATACAATACACGGAATAGTCGGGAACAAAAACAAATGTGCAGAATATGATTTTTTGATAATCTTTGAAGAAATGAAAACTAGAGTTCGAATCTGTATGGACTCGCTACTAAAGATTAGAATACTTTTTCAATTTCAAAAACTTACATTTCAAAATATAATTTACGAATAAATTTCTTTGTTGTAAATAAACATTACTTCAATCCAAATTGATCTAATCCTCATATGATTTCTAATTATGGGAATAACAATGACTATTAAAAACAAAAAAACAACAATGTTTTCAACCACAATTGCTGTTATGCTTACTGTCACAATAGCACTGACTTTAACACAAAGCACATTTGGACAAACATCAGATACAATTCAAGTCAAACTAGAACAAGCTCACGATATTGTCTCACAACATATGATTCAACAGAATTTTACTGCAATCATGGCAGATAAATTAGTAAATGAAAATGATGTAAAAATTCCATTTACTATCTCATATGTAGATACTCTCACCAATAAACTAGTAATTGGAATAGATAGTGATGCTCCTCTTCCAAAGATAGTTTATGAGAAGAAAATCAAAAATCTTGTCGGTGATATTCCAACAGAGATCTTCTATGGGAAAGTAACAAGAGATAGTTGTACTGTTGATCAACAGTCTGTATGTATACCACGTGTAGGTGGGATTAAAGTCACTTCAACAATTGGTTCTGCTCCAATTGGTACATCTACATATGTGACATCAAGGTCTCCTGGTCCTGTTATAGGATTTGTAATGTCTAGCCATGTAGCTGGAAGTGGTACGGGACAAACAATCGGTCAACCACTTACAAGTAATCCTATTGGTACAGTAACAACAAATCCCTCATTATCTAACCGGGCAAGCGATTCAGCTTTTGTTACACTTAATGGAGGAGTTTCATACACTCTGAATGCAATCTATAAAACTTCTACCACAAACTTCTCCATCATTGGAAAAGCTCCGTCTAGTTCCACTCCTGTAAATTCATTTGTAAGAATGGATGGTGCCTATAGTGGAACACAAACTGGTCAGATTACAGCAAAGGGAGTTACAGTTTCCGACACCACTGGAACTTTGACTAATCAAGTCACTGCAACATATACCAGTCAAGCTGGTGATAGTGGTGGACCTGTGTTTTCTCCTACAGAAACAACAAATGTTACTCTATATGGAATACATGTAGGTAAATTCTGTACTGTGACAACTGTACCATGTCCTGCAATAAACTTGAGAACATTTTATAGTCCTTGGGAAGGAATACAAAGCGATCTTGGTGTGAATTAAAAATTGATTCCACATTTTCTTTTTTTTATTTGTAACATACAAAATAATATGATGATTCAAATTAAGATTAATTGATCGTGACATAAATGAAAAAGTTGAATATTGTAATCATAATTTGTATAGGGATTGCCATTATTATGGTTGCATCTGTTAGTTTTCAAAACTATTACTTATTTGATCCAAATTTCACAGATAAACCAAGTGGAGTATCTATTCAAGGACTTGGAGAAGAATATAGACAAGGTGAACCAATTGAGTTTGCGATAAATGTTCATGGATTTAGTGTTGGTTGTGAGAGTGTAACTGTAAAAATATTTAATGAATGGGAAGCCGAACCACCTCTACTTTATGAAAAAGAATTTGTTGCAGAGGGCAAACCATACTTAAAACCATCTCAGACAGATTATTCATGTCCAATAATGTTGAAAGAGTTTAACGATGACAAACCCGGAAAATATCTTGTAATGGTTAATTATTTTCAAGATAGAGGGAGTTTTGGCGAGATCAAACAATATTTTACAGTGTCTCCATAACATACATGATTTGGATAATCTCATTTATTCACATCTGTAATTTATGATCGGTTTTGGTATTCCTATTATTGCTATTATTTTTCTGTACAAGAAAAAGAGGAAATAATATTTTAGATATCTTAAAGAATACTTCCACAAATGCAAAATTATGAAGTTAGTCATATCACTATTAAAATTATTACTAATTGGTTAGTTGAGAAAAAACTTTCTGAAAAAGAATTTCTTACTGCGATTAACTATCTAGTCATTCATAACATAATTCGAATTTGACTCTATCTGAAAAAATATCGAATTTAGATTAAGGGAAATAACGAACGGATAACTTTAATTCAAAACATATCTAAGTAAAATGATGGCTGAATATTATTTTGATATAGAAACATACTCTCCAACACCCAAACCTGCAAAACAGAAAAATGATACGATATCAATTGTTTCTCAAACTAGTGTAACATCAGATGATTTTCCAGTAATCTTTTTATCTCCACTTGTCATATTGCCTGTAGTATGGCTTGTCATTTATTTGAGGAAATCAAGTACAAATCAAGATTCTCAAATTTTTGAATTTTTGGAATAAAATCTGTTGGTTAAAGAGTAAGCCGGCTTACCCAATAACCAACAAAATTACGCACAAAAAAATCACAAATCTTAAATATATCTCTAATCAAAATCTCCATTTTTGAGCTTTAAATACTAAATTATCTGTATGAATCAAGTCTATTATCCTGAAATTAGTTCACCCCATCATTTCTAGATTAAAATCACGATACGTTTGGAGTAGAGACAAGAATCATCTAGTCATGCAGAAACTAGATCCAGTCAAAGTATCATGGATAATCAGAGCAAAAGAGAATGGAATGGGAAATGCAGATGTCGCCTCATCTATGAAGATATCACCACGTTGGGTGCAGAAACTGTACTTGCGATATTGCAATTCAGGTAACAGTCCAACTCTAAGAAAGCCTGGCAGACCAAAAAGAATCATTACTGAAGAAATGAAGGAAACTGTACAGTCGGCATTTGAGAAGTTTAGATGCTCTGCAGTATTACTAGAGAAAATAATTGATGCAGATGGAATCCATATACAACACAATACACCAAATACTGAGGAGCAGTGGATTGACAGAATCGCAACCAAAGAAACGAAAGAGACGGAAGTGGGTAAGATTTGAGAGAACATATTCTAATTCCATGTGGCATACTGACTGGAAGCAGTTAGATGATGGCAGGTGGTTTTTGTGCAAATGATGCATCACGCTTTATCATACATCATGGTGTGTTTACAGAAGCCACTACAGACAATGCCATACAAGTACTCAAAGAGGCAATTGCAAAACATGGTAGACCTACATCAATTTTGACTGACCATGGTTCACAATTTTATGCAAACCAAGCAGAAATTAATGATTTTACAACAAGTAAAAAGAATCTAAGAAATAATCCATCTCCGTAGTATCTACGAATTTGTTTCCCTTCGTGCAAATGCTGCTTTAATATATTTCTGCATCATACTGTATGAATCAAACAAAAATTGAAAATCTTGAAAAACAGATTAATGAAAATTGTAAAAAAATTCAAAAAGAACTAAAAGCAATAAAGAAAATATTTAGAAAGTAAAGATACAGGGTAAATTCAAAAATTTGAGAACGAGATTAGAAACAAAATAGTATTTTTTATTGTGTGATTTTTGTTTTCTCATCTACTAGTTTGGAAATGAGTTTTTGTTGTTCTAAAAACAAGTATTCTAGACTCTCGATTTTCTTTGAGATCTTATCTTCAAAGTCCGGAGTTCTTGTTTTTCTGCTTATCTCACGTTTACCCTCCTTAAGTTTTGCCAATTCTTTTGAAAGCTCTTTGCCACAATTTATGCAGTGATATTTGTCCCTACTGTTTGAGACATGACAATTTGGACAAGATTTTGAAAACAGAATAGATTCTTGTGCATTGTCATTCTTGAGTCCATGCAGCTTTAGAACCGCATCTTCCTGATCAGAATTTGCAAGATGTTCATAGACTGCCAACATGTTGGAGCCTCTAGACCAGTTACCATAAATTTTGGCAACGTTTCCAAGTTTTTTGCTATATTCAGTAAGAGCGGTGTGCCTAAACAGATAAGGCCATATTCGTTTTTTTATTCCTGCATGTTGTTTGCTCTTTTTTATCAAATAAGATAATCGCTGGTATGGGATCAGACCATCTGCATTGTCATGATAAAATAAGAAAGCATCAGGATCATCACTGTATGGATGTTCTGCAAGCCATTCCTTGAGTGGTCCAAAGCTTGCAACAAGTGTTAATGATTTTGGTCCTGTCTTTCCTGTTGTGTAAATCCTGACAAAATCTTTTTCAAACTCTACACCACTTAATTGAATACCAAGAAGTTCACCTGGGCGATATGCACCTTCAAGTAAAACAAAAATAATTGCAATGTTTCTTTTGATGTATTTACCACCGATCTTTTTTGTAGACTGAATGAGTTGGAGTATTTCATCATCATTAAGAAGATCTTTTGGTTGAATCTTTTGATATTTATCATGAAATGATCCAGGTGTTATCCATGCTACTATTTCATCATAATTTTTTCCTTTTGAATTATCAGCTATTTCATCATGAAGAGCATAGTGAATTATTCTCTTTAATGCAGTAAGTGTATCTTTTTTAACAGAATTTTCATAATCAGAGTCAGCAATTGTTTTGTGTATAAATTCAATTTCTTCCCTAGTCCATTCGTTAATTTTCTTGTCATCTTTTATTTTTAAAATTCTACTAATACAATCAGCATAATTGGCGATTCTGCCATATGACTTGTTATCTAATCTTAGTCGATCTAGAAATCGGCAAGATATTTTGGCATTGCTTCCAGAAAATTTTTTCTGAAAGTTTATCTTGGCCAGATCAGTTCTTCGTCTTGAGCTGTGAATATCAATTTGAGTCATCAGATTATAATCTCAGATTTGATTTAAACAACAAATTTTGTTCATTGTGGGTAATCATTAGTGATCTAAGCGCGGGGAGAGGGATTTGAACCCACGAGTCATTGCTGACATGGGATTAGCAATCCCACGCCCTACCAAGCTAGGCGATCCCCGCACAGATTGCCTTGAATTAATCTGTAAATAAATTCATTCGTCACCAAATTGGTGATAATTAGTCACGATATCATCCAAGGTCATTCTTTTTCCACCTACGATTTTTAGGTCAACATTGACAGATTTGTTGGAAATTGTAATGATGTTGTATGTGTTTGCAAACAATCCTCTAACTCGTTCAGATGTAGCAGTTCCTGCATTTACTACCATAAGTTTCCCAAAATTCCACTCCCATGGTCGATGTTTATGACCACACAATACAAGATCAACCCCAGTATCCAATATGGTTCTCAAAACATCTCCTGCATCAACTACAGTTAATTGATCAGAGCCGGTATCGGGAATTGCGATAAGGTGATGATGCATTGCCAAGATCTTTATTTTGTCTTTGTATTTTTTCATGGTTCGCTCAAGCCACAAGTTTTGACGATATCCTACCTCACCTTCATTTCTGTCAGGACGAGCAGTTCCGAGGGTTACCAAAACCACATCGTCACTTAATTCATTTATTGCTTCAAAGGGGAAAAATTTCTTGAACAAGAGATAGCCGGTGTTTCTGTAATCATGGTTTCCACTAATAGTAATAATTTTTTTTGTGTTAAATTTTGTCAGTAATGTCTTGCATTCTTCATATTCTTGCATTAGTCCTTCATTTGTCAAATCACCAGTAACAACTATCACATCAGGATTAAGTTGGTTCACCTCATCTACAAGTTGATCAAACTTATTTTGAAGAAATTGCGAACCTACGTGAAGGTCAGAAATTTGTACTATCAGCATTTTTTTGTCTCAGTAAATTCCGCTATTAAACTATCCCCATAAAAAATTCGTGAAAAGTTCTAAACTCAAGGTAGAATTAAATAATAAACGCCGTAAGTTTTTGCAGTTTTGAGCAAAAAGGCTGCAGTGATGAGAGGCGATGGAATAGGTCCTGAAGTGGTAAACTCTATGCTCAGAGTTTTAAAAGAATGCAATTCCCAAACAGAGATAATTCTTTGCGAAGCAGGCTCTGAGCAATGGGACAAAAACGGCAGAAAAGACAAATCATACATTCCAGACACAACAATGAGGACTCTAGAAGATTCAGATGCATGTTTCAAAGGACCTACAACAACAATACCGGTACCAGATGCCCCAAGAAGTGTAGCTGTTACATTACGTCAAAAATTTGAATTATACTCTAACATTAGACCAACCAAAACATATGATAGACTAACCCCAAATAGAAAATTAGACTGTGTTTGTTTTAGAGAAGCAACTGAGGGGCTTTACACAGGTTTGGAAGTAAAAATTACAGATGATGCAGCGATTGCAATTAGAAAGATTACTAGACAAGGATGTAGCAGATTTATGAATTCTGCAGTAAATTGGGCAAACAAATACAATATGAAAAAAATGGTTGCAATCACTAAAAGAAATATCCTAAAACAAACAGACGGAATATTTTGGGATGAAGTACAAAATTCAATCAAAGGTACAGACATAAAACTAACAGAAATTTACATTGACAACATGGCTCAGCAAATGGTAGTTGCTCCAGAACAATTCAACGGGGCAGTGTTGGTAAGTACCAATTTGTTTATGGATATCATATCAGAATTAGCATCTGGACTAGTAGGTTCAATTGGATTAATTTATTCTGCAAACATGGGAGATAATTTTGCAATGTTTGAAGCAGCGCATGGAAGTGCACCACAGTTTGCAGGACAAAACAAAGTAAATCCAACGGCAACAGTCCTTTCTGGAGCTTGGATGGTAGAGTACCTAGGAGAAACAGAAATCAGAAATGCAATCTTTTCTGCAACAGAGCAAGTAATTAACGAAGGAAAAGGGGTAACATGGGATATTGGAGGCAATGCAAGTACAATACAAATGACTGATGCCATCATTACATACGCAAAACAAAAACTACGAAAGTAAAATTAATCCTACTTGTATCTAATAGCTTCAACTAGAATTAACTCTTCAAAAAACAGTTTCTTTTTGGCAAGAATTCGTGGCTCAAGGCATAATTTTTGTGCGTAATCCATTAATTTTTGATAATTAGAAAGAGAGGTAGTTACAAAAAGAAACTTGCCGCCTATTTTGATATTTTTTTGAACTGAATCAAATATTTTTTTAGGAATTTCAAAGCCATCAATTCCACCATCAGTAGCAGCATCCAATACTTCATCTGTTGCAAGATATGGGAGATTACAAACGACTAGATCAAATTCTAGATTTAATGCATCAGAACCATTACAACAAACCAAATTTTGTGTAGGATATGTTTGATTTTTTAGTACTGAAAAATTAATGTCGGTTCCAACAACAAAGGTAAAATTTTCAGACAAAAGTTTTGTCAGATATCCAGAACCACTCCCAACATCTAGTGCAGAAAGCCCTTTCTCTTTTTCAATATAATCAGATATGAAGAATGTGTCCTCAGATGGAGAATATTCCTCATCTCTCAAGAATTTCTTTTGCAAGATCAATTATTTCATCACCTGAAAGATCATCTAATCGTTTCTCAATAACGGTTTCTTTTTCAAACTGCTTAAAGATATTTTGGATTGTCTTTCTTCTATAGGAGACCATTTTGTTTATTACATGAATAAGATCTTTCTCAAGTGATTTTTTTTTAATAATTTTAAGAACTACAGAATCAACTTTTGGAGGCGGTGAAAAGTTTCGCTTTCCCACATCTAAAATTTTTTCTATCTCAAAGGCATAATTTGCAATTATGCTAACGGATCTTCTATTCTTTGAGGATTTTGCAAGTAATTTTTCTGCAAATTCTTTTTGGACCATAATCACACCATGAGAAAAAGGAGTATTTGCAAGCCATTCAATGGCATCTTTGCTTTTTGAATAAGGCAGATTAGATACAAAAATCGAAAAAACATTGTGTTGTTTGAATCCATCACCAAACTCTATTGAGAGATTTGCAATACTAGAAAAACGAGATTTCGCTTTTTCGTACAATCTCCTGTCTGTATCAATTGAAATAACTTTTTTTGCGTTTTCACATAATAACGGAGTCAGAATACCCAATCCAGTGCCTAGTTCAAACACAGTGTCGTTTTTACTTATTTTAGCCTCTAAAGCAATGGATTTTGCTATTGTGTTTGAGGTTAGAAAGTGTTGTCCCAGTCTTTTTCGCTTAATCATTTTTTGACAAAGAGATTCATCCTACTTTCACCAGTAATTTCATCCATGATTCTCTCTGAAATATGCTTGACTGGTTCTTTGAATCCCACTCGCTCCTGTAAATCAGCATAGCTTTGAAATGCTTTCTTTTCTCTTTCTTCTAACATTGTTTTCATGTATGTTTTTCCAATTCCTGGAATTAATTCTAGTGCATGAATTCTTGGAGTCAATGGTCTTGCATTGTTAAGATAATCTACAAATCTTGTTTCATTATGAGTGACAATATTTTCAACGACTCCTCGTAATTCACTTTGGGCAGATGACGAAATATGTTCATATTCTAGCTTTCCTAAAACAGAAAGAACTTTGGTTCGTCCCTCTTTTCCAATGTAGATTCTTTCTCCGATATCAAATGTTGAATTTGGAACTCCAAGAACTTCTAATAGAGTAAGTCTGTCCTCGCCAATTGCTGTAATAATAATTCCATCACGTCCACGTACGGTAGATGACTTGCCACGTGGATTAAAATCTAAAACATATGCATATTCCTCATACTTTCTAGGAGGGGATTGTGCCCTGTGCAAAATAAATCTCCTTGAAACTTAATGCCCCTTGATTATTTTGAGCATTTTTTCTAGAGTTTCAGCAAGAATAAGTTTTTTCCAACCAAAAGTGAATGAACGCAGTTCAGCCAAGCTTGTTGGTCTAATATTTACAATTTCGACAGCTTCTTCTTCTGTTAAATCACAATCTTTCATTAGTTGTTTTTTCATTTCTTTAGCATCTTTAGGATCAATGCTAACAAATTTTGAGACGTAGTCATATGTCCAACGCTGAATTTGATCCATTTCTTCAACATCGACTTTACCTAAAATATCCTTAACTTCTGATAGAGAAATGCTTTGTTTCTTTTTTATCTCTTCCATGATTATACACCGAATGGTTTGATATGATCTAATCTTGTGATTAAGGTCTTTGTTTTATTTCCTAATTTCACATCTAGAGTAACGGCACGTCTACCCACATGGGTTATGTTACCTACTTTCCCATGATAACGTCTATGAGGCAATCCTTTGTGCTGTCTAGGATCTATAATTACAAGTGCTTGTTGTCCTTCATGGTATTCTCGAAGCAAGAAAGATACGCCTCTAGGAGCAGTTTTAGTCATTACAGATCTTGCTTTGTGTTTAAATCCGTGTGAACGACCATGGGATTTCTTAGTTGCCATATCTGAGTAGATTCCCCAGTGACCCTATTTTAACAGTTTCTAGTCTATTAGACAATGATGTCGGTTCGAAGTTGTCCACATGCAGCAGATATTTCGGATCCTTTCTCAACTCGAACGGTACAATTGACGTGTGATTTTAGCAATATTCTTTCAAAATCCAGGATGCTTTTTTTGGATGGTCGCTGAAAATTTCCTGCAGTTGAATTTATTGGAATTAGATTAACATGTGAGCCATTACCTTCTAAAAGAAGTGCAAGTTCATTTGCTATTTCTGGCGAATCGTTAATGTTTTCAATTAAAGCATACTCAAATGTAACACGTCGTCCAGTTCTCTTAAAGTAACGTTTTCCTGCTGCAATTAATTCATCTACTGAATGAGGTCCTGCGGTAGGAACTAATTTTTTGCGTAATTCATCATTTGGTGCATGTAGTGATATAGCTAGTCCAATTTGAAGATCTTCTTCTGCAAGTTTGTCAATACCGGATATTATTCCAATTGTAGAAATTGTGATGTTTCTTTGTCCAATTCCAAAACCTCGCGGATGAGTAAGTAAACGAACCGCACGTATTGTTTCATCATAATTTGCAAGAGGTTCACCCATTCCCATAAAGACCAAGTTTGTTACATGTTGACCTCTTTGCCCAAGTAGATTTGCAAAATGAATTACTTGTGCAACAATCTCTTCTGCCTTTAGGTTTCGCTCAAAACCCATTTGTCCAGTAGCACAAAAAATGCATCCCATTGCACAACCAACCTGAGTTGAAACACAAATTGTAGACCTAGGATGACCACCAATCTTTGTTGGCTCATATTGTATGAGAACAGTTTCAACAGGAGTACCATCTGTGAGACTAAGCAGCAACTTGGTGGTATCACCATCATCACTTACAACTTTATGAATTTCAGTTGCAGAGCCAATTGTATATCCATCTGCAATTAGTTTATCTCGCATTGCAGTGGGTAGCTGTTTTATCTCAGAGATATTTTTTGGGAATTTATAATATAGTGGATACAGTATTTGATCTGCTCTATATCGTGGTTGTCCCATATCCATTACTACCTTTTCCATTTCTTCAGGTAACAAACGATAAAGATCAGTCATTATATTTTCACGATGCCTCTCATATTCAACAATCAAGGCACTGTTATAATATTATAATTTAACAGAGTCTCAATTTTTAAATCTAAAATAAAACTTGTTTTTAAGATTAATAAAAAGAAAGAAAAGAAAATTTACTCTTCTAGTGACTCTAAATCATCATCAGAGTCAAGGTCTTCGGTAGTTTGAACCATCTCTAGTTCAGCAGTTCCAGATGCAGTCTCAACCATAGTCTCAGATGTAGGATCTACATTAGATTCAGCTGCGGTTTCAGGTTCCGATTCCTTTTCTTTTTTAGTTGCTTTTTTGGTTGTCTTTTTGCCTGGCTTTTTCTCGGCATCCTCTAGGTCTATTACTCCTGCTTCACCCAAAGCAAAGATTACTTCCTCTTCTGGATGGTGCGGACTATCGACCATTCGTGCGATTCGCTTCTTGCCTGATTTCTTAAAGTATATTCTGTATGTACTTGTGTGTGCAACTACGTTTCCACCTATTGGTCGAGTTGGGTCACCAAAGAAAACATCAGGAGATGCCATGACTTGATTTGTGGCAATTGCAGCACAGTTGTAAGTTTCTGCAATTCTAGACAACATGTGAACAAAATGATTTAGTTTTTGTTGTCTATTTGACAGTGTTCCTCTACCAAGATATTCAGCACGGAACAATCCAACTGCAGAATCTGCAACAATTAGTCGAATATTGTTCTCTTCAATTACAGGGCCAGCTTCTTCTAGAATCAATGTTTGATGTGCACTGTTGTATGCACGTGCTACAATTATTCTGTCAAGAACTTTTTCTGGATCCATTTCATGTGCTTGTGCAATAGATACGATTCTTTCTGGTCTGAAAGTATTTTCTGTGTCAATATACAAAACACCACCATCCAACCCACCTTCTGCTTTTGGTTTTTGAACCATTACAGCTAATGTATGTGCAAATTGAGTTTTACCTGAACCAAATTCACCATAAACTTCTGTAAGAGCTTGTGTTTCGACACCCCCATCAAATAGTGTATCAAGACAATTAGTACCAGTTGTAATTTTACCAATATCTTGTCTGCGTTTGTATACCTCACTTGCAGTAACAAAATCTCTGGAGATCAATCCAGTTTCAACTAGATGTTGTCTTGCCTTGTTTACAATTTTTTCTGCGGTATCTTTTTCCATTCCAGTTATTTCTGCGATTTCCACAGGACCTCTTACGATAAGATCCATAACATTGTGTACTCCTGCATCGGATAATTTTCTAGTAGTTACAGGACCTACGCCCTCCAAACTATCTAATCTTAAATCTTCTACCATACCGTATGGTACGGTACTAGTACTTTATAAGGTTGTTGGTACCAGGTTCTGTCAAGTTATCGGGTGTTTTGTCTAAATCTTCTACCTGTCAAAAGTCGGGACATTGGGTTAATACCCTACATAGCCCCAAACATTATCAAAATTTACACATTTTTCAGATTGATTGCATTTATGACACAGATAGAGTATTCTCCACCCCATCTCATTTGAATACGTCATTGTCTTTAGTCTATCCCATACACCAATTTTTAATTCAGCTAGTTCACCGCATTTTTCACATGTTCCTTGTTCTGATTTTTCTATTCTTGATTTACCCAAGTATGTTATTGTGTCGTCAGGCAATGCGTCATCTACATGTTTCTGGTATTTATTTAGATAGTGTTGATTCTTCAAAAATGGATTATAGACTTGGTAAAATGTCAATTTTTCTCGATCAACTAAAATATGATCAAACTTCGAAATGCAGAGATCAGATGCACATTTATTATTCAAAAAAAAGGGGCAAAACACATGATTAAAACAAAATCCATCTACAAACCAATCGAAGAAGAAGATGGATTAAGAGTTTTGATTACTAGATGGTACCCAAGAGGAGTTAAGCGAGAAAGATATGATATTTGGGTACGTGAGTTAGCTCCAAGTGCAGAATTATTAAAACGATATAAGAATACACTGATAGATTGGGATGATTTTAAAATGTCATTGTTATCTGAATTAAGAGATAATCTTGATAGTGTTGAAGCAATTCAAGCATTACAGGCTAGAAGCAACATGCAAGACATAACATTACTTTGTTATGAAAAAGATGGATGTCCTTGTCATAGACATATGGTTAAAGATTTAGTTGAAGATCCTAGATTGCTAGATGCCCAATTTGTATCTGAGCATACTAATAATCATAAAAGACGTTCTATGGATAGCCATATTTCCTACGAGGAAGCTATTATGATACCCTGATTCTCCAATATGCATATTTTTCCAAACCTCATTAATTTTATCGATACCTGCATCTTTGTTTTTACGTAGCCATTCATAAACTCCCCATTCTAAAATCTGTTGATCGTGTGGCTCTTTTGTTTTACAGTTAGAACATCGATAAGTAATTCTAGGTTGAAGTTTATAGTTATGAACTGTTAAAAAAGGATCAGGATTTAACAAATCCATCTGAATTTGTGAATCATATGTTTTTCTTTCTTCAAATCTAGGTGTAAATGATTTTGGTTGTATAAGACCGAGACTTAATTTTTCATCATTAAGATCAGATACACAATCAACACCATACTTTGCATTTAATTCATTTACTAAAGACACCCATTTTGGGCGTGTCAGTTGATCATGTATAGTTATTTTTCCTGAAAGTTTGTAATATTCATCTTTAGAACCTTGGATTTTCCAACTTTCATTCCTTGTATCTTTTGGATTTCTTTCTAAAGGCACTTCAATTAATTGCCAACGTTTGAGATGGGCATTTGGTGGAACTGGATAAATTCTTACAAGACCATATTTTTGTGAATATCCAGCTGTGCAAATAGTTTTTCTTCCATCTTTCATTTCATCGGGTACAGCTTCACCTAAAACTACAAAATCATCCATTGTAATTTTTTCTTCAGACATGTGTTACTCTCCAAACCACACCTTTCATTTCTCTCAATCGTTTCAATCCTATGTCTTTCTCTAACTGTCTTACCCATTTGTTATTGGGTACAATCTGTTCTAATTCTAATTGATCTCGTAATTCAGTCCATGTCATACCATCATCTCTATATTTCAAAGCGTTTTGAATTTTTTCTCTAAATTCCCCATAAGATATTTTTGGTTCTATGATTTTTGGTTCTGGATTTTTGACAGGTTTTGAGACAAATAAAATTTTAATTCCGTCATCGGCTTTCTTAATTTCTAATTCACTGCCTGATTCCCACTTTAATTCATCAACCAATTCTTCAGGTAGTGTTACAATGTATTTGTGATGTGGTTTATCCCCATAGTTATACGCATGAACTTTTTGTAATTTCATAATTGGATTAGAAGATTCATGTATTTTAAATTATGGTACCACAATGTATATATAATTATGGTACCATAATCATAAGTACATGAAAACAAATCTTCGTGAAGAAAAAGGAAAACAAATCGCTTTGAAAAGCGATCTAATCAGAGTATCAGATAATCACTACCATGTCCATTCCCAAACATCTAACAGAGATTATGACGTAATCAAAACCGAAAACTTTTGGCATTGCAACTGTCCTGATCACAAATTCAGAAAGGTATGTTGTAAGCACATTCATGCAATAGAATTTTCACTCAAAATACGTGAGGAAGTAAGGGAAAGAAACAAGGTTACTATCGAACCTGTAAACATTGATTCATGCTCATTTTGTCACAGTAAGAACATCAAGAAATACGGCATCAGAAAAAACAAGCATTATTCCATTCAGAGATTCTTGTGTGTGGATTGTCACAAGACCTTTTCAATGAATCTAGGCTTTGAGAAGATGAAACATAATCCAAAGGGCATCACTACTGCCATGCAACTCTACTTTTCAGGCGAATCATTGAGAAACGTATCAAAGTCATTGAAATTATTAGGCATGGACGTAACTCACCAAACCATTTACAACTGGATTAAGAAATACACCAATCTAATGAACAAGTATCTTGAGAAAATAGTTCCTCAAGTAGGTGATGCTTGGAGAGCAGATGAGATTTATGTCAAGATTCGTGGAGATTTGAAATACGTATTTGCAATGATGGATGATGAAACTAGATTCTGGATTGCACAGGAAGTGGCAGATAGAAAAGATGGACATGATGCAAGTGGTTTGTTGAGAAAATCAAAAGAAGTAACTCAAGCAAAACCTAAAGTGTTCATCACTGACGGTCTTGGTTCTTATGCAGAAGCATATCAAAAGGAATTTTGGACTGTAAAAAGAGAAACTAGAACATTACACATCAAACACATTCACTTGCAAGGTGACAGAAATAACAACAAAATGGAAAGATTGAATGGAGAAATTCGTGATAGGGAAAAAGTAATGCGTGGAATAAAGAAAAAAGATTCTGTTACTCTAACTGGCTATCAGTTATTTCATAATTACATAAGACCTCATAGTGCACTAGATGATAAGACACCTAGTGAGAAATGTGGGATTAAGATTAATGGAAATAATAAATGGATTACATTAATTCAAAATGCTAAAAAAATTCAAGATCGAGAAGAATGTCCTTTTCTTTCCTAAAATACACTCTACATTTGGTATATTCAGTATATGATCTATCTTCATCAGGACAATTTACAATACTAGCTTGCCCATTTTCTAATCTATCGACACAACTATCAATTAATGGTTGGCGTGAATAAGAAGTGATTGTATATTGTCGTATAAAATCAAAAGAGAAAGTGAACCGATTAGAACTCAAATGGTTTTGAATTTACTTTGCCTTTTAAAAATTCATCGACTGTGATAGATGATCTTATATTGTTGTATTGTGATGCGATTGATTTCAATTCATCATATGTTAATGGTTTACCCGTATTGGCATTAATAGCTAGACCACTGGCTTCTGCTCGTTCACATATTGCAGTATCTGCATCCGTCCATTTACAATCAACTATGTGTTGCATATGATGTTTATAACATGTATAATTATTATATCTTGTTATACTTTGTATGCGTAAATATATTCTCTTTAAATGCTCTATCAACCAACTTTTTACACTCATTTTATCCACCGTAGATTATACAGAACCTGGTACCAGGTTCTGTCCATTCTGTGGTTGATTTTGATGGTGTAAAGTTTTGGTTGGTAATTTTTACTAGTCTATTCAAACTATACAAAACTAGACAACTATTGGAATTTTGGTGAGTTTAGAAATGAATAATTGGAGAAAAATATCGCAATGTGATAAAATTTAGCAATAATTGATTAACGTCGCTTTCTTCTTTGGCCAGGCTTATTTTGTCCTGGAAATCTACCTAACTCAAATCGTTTTTTGAAGTTACTCTTATTTCTAAGGCTAGAGTTTGTACCAACAATTTTTCTTCCTTCAACTTTAGGAGTCTGTCCTCTTACTTTACCTGCTTTGGTAAGTGAACCGTGAGTTGCCATAATTTAATCATCTAGAATAGCAAATTTATGTATTTGTATGATTACCAGTATTTTGTCTTTATAATTTCAATGACGTGTTCATGTTCTTTACTTTTATGACGTGCATATCTTTCCATTGCACCTAAAGGAATGCCTCCCAAGGATCTTGCAATGGCGTTAAAGAAATATCTCTGTGGTCCTTTAGCACCAGTTTTGGTCATGAATTTTTGAATTCCATATTTGAAATTATGCTGCCAAGTTTTATAGAGTACACCTAGTTGTGCTGGTGTCATTTCATTACCAATGTTAAAGAAATCAGATTTTTCTAATAATCCAATTGGAACAAAGGTAAGCGCTGTAGCAGTAAACATCGAGTCTGGTTGCTCATGTTCTAATTCAGTGATTAAACGAATAGTATCCCAAGAATCTTCTGGTTGTTCATCATTATCAAGACCCATAATCAAAGTAAATGCAGGAATCCAATAATCCTTATTCAAAGTTTTTACGCCTTCTTTTACTACCCAATGCCATTCACTTGGATCATATGGAGCAAGTTTTCTATCAGCATATTTTCCAATTAATCTCAAGCTTCCTGTTTCAAAACCAGCTTGAATTCCAATCATGTTGTCAGGACTTGATTTTATGATTCTGGAAAGGTTTGGAATGAGTTTCTCATCAGCTATTGCGCCTGCCAAAGTACCGTGAGTTGGATTTGTGTGGCCTACACCAGTAGACATGATAGCAGTAAAGAGTTCTTCCAGAGCTTCTCTATTTGGCTCCATTCCTTTAGCAGTTCGAGGATCCATACCATATACAAAAATATCATCACTGTGAATCCATGCTGATTTTGCCCCACCTTTTTTGATGTTAACTTCGATTTCACGTTTGACTTTTTCTGGTGAATAATATCTTAATGATCTTAATGTAACGTCACAAAATTTACAGCCTCTTCCACATCCACGCATTACTTCAACCATTCCATGCATACTTGGTTCTACAATTTCCGGAATTTCATCTAAATCAGGTCTATCCCAGAAATTTACAAATCTTCCATGAATTTTTTTCCCATTTCTTTCAAATTCTTTTATGTTTACTTTAAAATCACTACGCTTTCTGAAAGGATCCATATTTTCAAAATCACCATTAATTAGATAATTGAAAAATCTACCAGCATGTCCATCAATTTCAGGTGCAATGCCTCCAAGTTCTCCTTCCAAGATAGCATAGATGCCAAATTCTTCAATTTTTTCTGGATCATAGTTGTATTGCCAAGTTCCAGAAGCACCAGAAATAACTTTAGCCTTACTGCCTGTTTTTTGTTTTGCAGATTTAATTCGTTGATGCAATTCTGTATTGTAAAATTCATCATAGGAAGTTTGTTTTCTTCCATAAGTGAAAGTCATGGTAACAGGACCCATTCCCAAAGGATCCATTTCATATGTACCAACAACTTGAGTGTCAGGACCAATAAATTGTTCAATGTGATCTGGATGCGCAACGACTACATCCTCACGTCTAAAACCATCTCGGAGTAAACCTGCTTCGACTTTTCGTAATCCATATGGAGCATAATTTGCCACACCGTTAGTATGAGGAATATAATTACAGATAAAATCAAACAGAATCTTTGGAGTTACTTGATTTCCTAGAAGTTTATACAGGAGACTGCTTTTATCACGATTAGGGTCTACTGCAGGAGCACATCCGAAAAACGTAGCTAGTGACAAACCACGATACGGAGACATTAGTGTACGATCCGCAGTTAAAACAATCTTTGGGTTACCCAATACTCTTCAACGCAATAATTTCATGATTTATTTTAAACCTTGCTGGTCAAATCTAATAATTTTCTAGTATTCCAGCCTTATTCCTATGAAAACGACCAAATTCCTTGTTAGAAATTAAATGATCACCGTCAAATACAGTACCATCTTTACAAACCAAGTCTTCTCCAACACAACAACTTCCACATATTCCAACACCGCATTTCATCATACGCTCTAGACTTGCTTGAACAAACAATCCTTTAGAATGGGCCAGATGAACAGTTTTGTACATCATTATTTCAGGACCACATGTATAGACTCCATCAAAACGATTTTCATTTACAAGTTTTTCAACCATATTTGTAACAAATCCCTTCTCACCATAAGTTCCATCATCGGTAGTAACAATTACACGGTGAGGATTATTTTTCAACAAATTATTTGCCATATCTTCAAAGAAAACTTCATCTTTTGATTTTGCACCAATTAGAACAGTGACATCATCATTAGGCTGAATATATGTCAATAATCTTATCATTGGAACAAGACCAGTTCCACCACCAACGAGTAAAAGTTTTCCTTGTTTTAGATCAAAAGAGTTCCCATATGGTCCTCTCACACCAATTTGCTGGCCTACCTTAACATTGAACAATCCTGTAGATGCAGGACCGTGTTTTCTTACTGTAAAAGCAGCTTTGCCAGACTCTTGAGAAATCATTACACTCATTGGCAGTTCATTGATTCCAGGAATCCATACCATTGCAAATTGACCCGGTAGAACACTAGACATTACATCATCAGAAAAAATCAAAGTTCTAACAGTAGGAGTTTCATCCACAACTTTTTCAATGATACAGATTTTTGTATGATTACGATTTCTTTGCAAGACCTACCATCTCATCGATTTTTGAATATCCCTTTCTTTTCATGTATTGAAGTATTCCATGATTAATATCATTAAAGACATGCAGCCAATTATCACCAATTGCACTTCCTAATTGAACTGCAGATGCTCCTGCCAAAATAAATTCAACAGCATCTTCCCATGTAGATATTCCACCACATCCGATTATAGGAATGTCATATTTGGAAGATATTTCATAAACACATCGTAATGCAATAGGTTTAATCGGAGTACCAGAGAGTCCACCGAATTTATTACTGAGAATTGGTCTTTGAGTTTCAACATCAATTGCCATAGCTCGAATTGTATTAATTGCAGTTATTGCATCAATTCCAGAATCAATTGCGGCATTTACAGTATTAAGATAATGAGTTGTTCCCAATCCTACTTTAGCTATAACTGGCACATCAGTAGAATTTTTCACAGTGCTGACAATTTTCTTGACCAATTCAGGATCATCGCCTACTTCCAATCCTACTTTAGCAACATGCGGACATGACAAATTCAACTCGTATGCAATGACTTTAGAATTTTTAAACTGTTCAACCATGATTGCAAAGTCTTCAGAAATAGAGCCTACCAGACTAATAATTATCGGAACATCTTTGTTAGATTCTATCATTTTTGCAAAATTTGGAGCGCCGGGATTTGACAATCCTACTGCATTAATCCATCCACCACCGTTTACACCAAAAATAGTAGGATTTGGATATCCATCCCATGGTTCTGTACTGAGGGATTTACTTACAACTGCACCTGCACCTGAACGATAAAGCCGATTAAACACATCTAATGAAATACCCAATATCCCAGAGGCCAACATTACAGGTCTTTCTAGTTGAATTTTTCCTATAGAAGTAACCAGGCTGGGTTCCACTTTGAATCATGTACGTAGTTTCGAATATAATAGTTGATTCACAGTGCTTTTAGTACCTTTTTAAAAGGAGACCTGAAATTAACTAGTCATGTATTCTGTGATCTTAACAGAATTTGGAATCGTAGTTTTTAAAGAAGAGAAACTCGAAAAGGTATTTCCTTTCAAAGATGCAGTTAAAGACTATATTTCTGTGAAAAAAAAGGAAGCAAAATTAAATGATCTTGTAAATTACCTTGGTCCACTTCAAAGAGGGATTTCAGTTAGCGATGAATCATTGATGACGTTACTGAAAAAAAATTCCATAGATGCGCAAATGATGGAAGAGTCAGAATTAGAAACTATCCAGTCAACAAAACCACAAATAATTGTCGATTCAGGATTTGCAAAAAATGTACCAGACGCATTGTCCAAGTTAAGAGAATTTGCAATGGGATTATCATCATCAAAGGTTACAGAAGTTTCTGAGAGTCCAGATCTTCATATCATTCAAGCAATAAATTCATTAGATGAGATTGATAAAATTGCAAACGGTCTTAGCTCGAGATTACGAGAGTGGTACGGATTACATTTTCCAGAATTGGACAACATAATTGATAGCATTAATGGATATTCACAAATTGTTTTGGCGGGAAAACGAGAATCATTAACAAAAAAAGTGTATGAAGAAGCAGGATTTCCAGATTCAAAAGCTGATATGATTGCTTTGCTTGCATCAAAAAGTAGAGGTGGAGATATTTCAGATATCAATTTAGCAATTGTACAATCAATTGCAAAACAAATTCTAGATTTTCATGATTTACGAAAAAAATTAGAAGCACATGTAGAATTAGAAATGGAAACCGTTGCACCTAATCTTTCAGCTATTCTTGGAGCTGCAGTAGGTGCAAGAATATTAGGAAAAGCTGGAAGTCTAAAAAAATTAGCATCTATGCCTGCAAGTACTATTCAGATAATAGGTGCAGAAAAAGCTCTCTTTAGATCATTAAAGACTGGTGCTCAACCACCAAAACACGGATTATTGTTTCAACATGCAATGGTTCATGCTGCACCTAGATGGCAAAGAGGAAAAATTGCCAGAGCAATTGCTGCAAAGGCAGTGATAGCTGCAAGAGTTGACGTTTACGGAGAAGGTATCAATAAAACATTACTAGAAAAGCTTAACGTTAGAGTAAACGAAATTAGTAAAAAATACGAAAACCCTACTGAAAAAGACACTAGAAAACCTGAATTATTCAGAAGTGATAGTGGAGAATCTAGAAGAAGAGAAGGTGGAGAATCTAGAAGAAGAGAAGGTGGAGAATCTAGAAGAAGAGAAGGTGGAGACTTTAGAAGAAGAGAGGGAAGTGATTCTAGAAGAGAAGGTGGAGACTTTAGAAGAAGAGAAGGTGGAGAATCTAGAAGAAGAGAAGGTGGAGAATCTAGAAGAAGAGAGGGAAGTGATTCTAGAAGAGAAGGTGGAGAATCTAGAAGAAGAGAGGGAAGTGATTCTAGAAGAGAAAATAAAAACTATAGAGAAAGAACAAATTCCAAATCAAATAAAAATAAAAAGAGATCCAAGTTTGAAAGAAGATAATTTTGAATTTTTTTGGATAAATTCAGATGGTGAAAAAAAACTAGCTACTGAAAATTTAGTCATAGGAAATCAAGTGTATAATGAAAAATTAATTACAAAAAAAGGAACAGAATATAGACTATGGGATCCCTTTAGAAGCAAATTAGCTGCCGCAATAATGAACGGGCTAGAGATATTTCCATTTAAAAATAAATCAACCGTATTGTATCTTGGAGTATCAACAGGTACAACTGTCAGTCATATTTCAGATATTGTTGGGCCATCAGGGATAATTTTTGGAGTTGAACATGCAAGTAGAGTAGCCAGAGATTTTTTAGATAGAGTTGCATCACATAGAGCAAACATAATTCCAATTTTACAAGATGCGAGAAAACCAAAAGAGTATTTTTCAGTATTTGGAAAAGTAGATGTAGTTTATGTAGACATTGCACAACCTGATCAAACAAATATTGCAATAGAGAATTGCAAAATGTACCTTAAAAAAGATGGTTATTTCTTTTTAGTAATCAAAACCAGAAGCATAGATGTTACAAAATCTCCAAAAAGAATTGTAGAAGAAGAGATAAAAAGAATGGAAGTTTATTTTGAGATTCTACAAGTAATCGATCTTCATCCATATGACAAAGATCATGCAATGGTAATTGCAAAGTTTCTAAAGTAATTTTTTATTCAATATTTTTTGAGTGGGTTTCCAACTTTTACGCACAAAAACTGGGAGAATTTGATTAATTCGATAATAGGATGTAACAAAATCAATTGTTTTTGAATCAGACGGATATCCACTTCCTAAATCATAATTTTTTCTGAGTTTAGATATTGCCCTATCTCTAGTAACTTTTGCAATTATAGACGCAGCCGATACTACAACAAACCTACTATCAGCATGATGATAGGATCGAATTTTTTTATTATTGGATAATTTTGCTATTTCTTTTCCAAATCTTTTTGGATTAACATCGCATGAATCAACATACGATGTATCAGAATTTAATTTTAAAATAACTTTTGCCATGTATTTAGCCTCTAAATGATTAAGACCGTGTTTCTTTACACTTACATCAATAATTTTTGGAGAAATTTTTGCAACATAGTATTCATCAACTATCTCAATTATTTTTTTATAAAGTTCCTCTCGTGATTTTGGAGTTAATTGTTTTGAATCTTTTACACCCAACAATGATAGTTTAGGAATATCTTTCTTGTGTAAAGAGATGCCAGCAATTACTAGTGGACCTAACATAGAACCGCGCCCAGCATCATCCACTCCACAAATCTGCATTGATTCAGTCTTAAAACACATGTATTAAACCATGATAGGTTAATGAAATACAGAATAATAATTGCAAATTCCAGACGAAACATTTCAAGAGATAATAGAAGGACATACAAAAATTCTTGTTCCAAAAAGATCAATAACGGATAAAGTTCCGCCTAAAGAACCAGCATTTTTTAATCCAAAAGCAAAATTGAGTAGAGATTATTCAATAATTGTATATGGAGCTTTTCTAAAAAAATTTGCAGGACCAAAAATATTTTTGGAGGGATTATCTGGTCTCGGAGTTAGAGGATTACGAGTTGCAAATGAATTACAAATAGATAAAGTAATTATCAATGATCTAAATCCATCTGCATTAAAATTGGCAGAATATTCAGCACAATTAAACAATTTAAAGAATATAGAGTATTCCGAGATGGAAGTATGTAGGTTTCTTAGCAAGTATTCTAGAAAAGGTGAGAGAGGATCAATTGTAGACATAGATCCATTTGGTTCGCCATCACAATTTTTTGATTGTTGTTTAAGGGCAACTATGCATGGCGGAATTCTCTCCATAACAGCTACAGATCTTCAAGTGTTAAATGGTCTCTATCAAAGCGCATGTAAGAGAAAATACGGTGGAGTTCCAATTAGAGCAGAATACGGTAATGAGATGGCAATTAGATTAATTTTAGGATGTCTCAGAATGGTTGCAGGAAGAATAGGTGTGGAGATTGTTCCACTATTTGCAGAAAGCAATATGCATTACTACAGAACATATGTTCGAGTGCTTATTCGACAGGATCAAAAAGAAAATATTGGCTATATCATTCATTGTAAAAGTTGTGGTCATAGAGAAATAGTATTTGAGCAAATTAATGAATGTAAATTATGTAATTCAAAATTAGATATTGGTGGACCTTTATGGATAGACAAAATTTTTGATAAAGAATTTGTAGAAGATATGATTTTAAAATTACCAGAATTATCAGTAGGTAAGGTTTGTGAGAAAACTTTGCGAAAGTGTCTGGCAGAATCTGAAATGGCTGGAATTTATTTTACACTTGATGAAATTGCTTCCAAAATGAAAGCTTCGCCGCCAAAATTAGAAGATGCGATAAGAAATTTGCAGAAAAATGGCTATTTAGCTAGCTGCACATCATTTTGTCCTACTGGATTTAGAACAGATGCCAACATAAATGAGATAATCGAGGTTTTCTCAGATCAGCCAGTAAATCCTAAACAAACATAATACAATTCACTGCTTTGTTTCCTACTGGCTTCAGGTTTTGTAAGATTTATTCTAGCAAATTTCTTTTTAATATAGTCTTTAAATTCCATAGAATATTCCCCGTCAAAAACTTTGAAAATTGCATTTCCTTTATGCATTAGAACCTTATCCATAATTTTTGTACATTCATAATTCAATGAAATTTGTATTGCATGATCAACAGACCAATTACCAGTTACTTGTGGGGAAAGATCACATATCACTGCATTAACTTTTCTTTCAAAATAAGACATAATTTCATCAACTACAAACTCATTTTCAATATTTTCTCTAATAATATGAGCTCCTGGAATTTCCTCCACGTATGAGGTATCAATACCCATCACCTTACCTTTGTTACCAGCCAGTTTAACTGCCATTTGAGTCCAACCTCCAGGAGCACATCCCAAATCTAGAACATAAAATCCAGGTCCAATAATGCGATATGATTGATTTAGTTGTTTGAGTTTGTATGCTGCTCTACTTCGAAATCCTTGTTCATGAGCTAATTTTCTATATTGATCTCGACGTGCATCTATAAGCTTCATTTGGCTTTCGTAGGTTTTTTCATCTCAGATAGTACCCAGTCTTCAATGAATTGACAATTACGAGGGCTTATTTCTCCTTCAAGTGAACATTTTTGCTCAACAGGACAAACAAGACATGGTGCATTCTCAATCGATAAAGTGCTGATAGGAGTCTTTTTTAGAATTAATTTATACGTCCAACGACCTTTATCTAGAATTTTTTCTCTGTAAATAGTTCCCATTCTTTCTAATTTTAATGCAAGTCGAGAACCATCTCTACTTGTAAGCTTAAGTTTTTTCCAAAGCTCACTTTGAAACATTCCATTAGATTCACGCTCAGCTAAAACATCACAGATTTTGTTTGTGAGTCTTTCCATGTCAACTTTTTCAATTTGGAAATTTTCAATCTCTTCATCAGTAAGTTGTTCTTCTAATTCTTCTTCTAATGTCTTTTCAGCTTCTTTTTTGATCTCTTCTAATTCTTTTTTGGTTAGTTTCTTTTCTTTAGGAGCAGCTTCTTTTTTTGCTGGTTTCTTTTCTTTAGGAGCAGCTTCTTTTTTTGCTGGTTTCTTTTCTTTAGGAGCAGCTTCTTTTTTTGCTGGTTTCTTTTCTTTAGGAGCAGCTTCTTTTTTTGCTGGTTTCTTTTCTTTAGGAGCAGCTTCTTTTTTTGCTGGTTTCTTTTCTTTAGGAGCAGCTTCTTTTTTTGCTGGTTTCTTTTCTTTAGGAGCAGCTTCTTTTTTTGCTGGATCTTCAGATATCTTGTCTTTTTTCTTTGCCAACAAATCACCTTAATTTTTAATATAACTCCTAATCATACAATATTTCATTCCTATTTAATAGTAAATTTACCACTTGCGGATATACTACTCTTTTGATTCTGATCGATCATTTTCACGACTAAATCATACTGCCCAGGTTTATCAATTATTTCAGAAAAAGTATCATCAATTGGCAAAAGGGAGTTATTTGTATCAAAACATTGTTGTAAAAATCCACTTTGTGTAACTACAGTCTGTTTTCCAGAATAAACAGTAACATAAAGATCCCCACAATCAAACTGAGAATCATCTACCTTTACTTGTATTTGAATTGGGGTAGAAATAGAATATTGTTTTTCTAATCCTATAATTGAAATTGATTCATCGTTAGTCATTATGTTATGATTGCCCATAGGCCACATGTTGAGCTCTCGATCAGGCGACTGAAGAACATCAGCCATAACAACAGTACCAAAAGCAATTGAAATTACAATGGGCAAAACAAATACAACATATACTAATCTAGTTGCCATTTCGTTTTTTCACCTGTAAATCCCTTATATCTATTTAGCAAAATTCCAATACACATGATGAATTTGACGAATGAGTTAAATCGGACCCGACTAAATATTGCTAGATGCGACTTAGAAAATTTAGAGTTAGAGCATATCGTTGCATTCATGATTCTGGCGAAATCACAGTTGGGGATTTAGCGGCTTTTGTTGGAAGAAATGAAAGCGGAAAAACAACAATTCTACAAGCATTAACATTATTAAATAAAGATGAAAAAATTTCAGAGTTAGATCTTTGTGATGAATTATCTGAAGAACTCAAAGGAGAAGTCATACTAGCTGAAGGAGAATTTGAATTAAGCTCAAATGAAATAAAATTAGTCAAACAATCATTCCCAGGTTTACCCGAGATAAGAAAAATAAAATTATTTAGAACTAATAAAAAACCTAGAGTTCAATACGAGTTTGAAGATATTCAGATAAGCTATGAACGAAACAAAGAACTAAACTCTTGGGAGAATTTCACAAGACAAGTACTTAATTTTTTAGACACAATACCAAATCATCTCAGAATTCAAATAAATACTGAATTATTTGAAGGTCCTCCACCAAAAAATCAACACATATTCAATAGCGGAATGGCTGAGTTTAGCAATCAATTTCACGTGATAGCTGTTCAAGAACCAAAAGTAATAGAAGAATGGGAAAAAATTTACGATAATCCAGAAAATCAGTTCTCTAAGCTTCTTAGCGGAGAAAGTGAAAAATCAGCTTTAGAGAATTTTATTGCGTCTGAATTGCATCCACGTTTTGTATATTTTTCTGATTATAAAAAAATCTATGGAAACATCAATCTTAATGAATATCTCAGAGAAGAAAAAGGAGTAAGAGCAAGTTCAATAGAATTTGTCGAAGAATTTGATAAGGCTGAAACGGTAAGAAATCTTTTCTATTTGGCAGAATTAGACATTAAAGCATTAGATGAGGTAAAAGAAACGCCATCAAAATGTATCAAACTTTTGAATACTGCAAGTAATAGATTAACTAAGAAATTAAATCCAGCGTGGAAGGGAGATCCAATCCATGTCGATTTAAGATATAATCCAGGAAATATCATGAGTGTAGTAATTTCAGATATTCATCGTGATGGAACAGTTACCAATACAGGGCTACTAAATAGAAGAGCAGAGGGTTTCAAATGGACATTTTCTTTTATTGTAAACTTTGCAGCAGAAACACAAAGAGCAGAGCTAAAAGAAGCAATATTACTTCTTGACGAACCTGCAAGAAATCTTCACCCTACACAACAAAGAGGAATTTCGGATTTATTAAAGAATCTTGCAGGCTCAAATCAAGTTTTGTATGCAACACATTCACCATTCATGATTTTTGATTATACGCCTGGGAACTTATTGGTTGTAGAATTAGATAAAAGAAAACATCTCAGTAAAATTTTTTATGATTACTGGAATGCTGATGATAAAACATTAACTCCAATATTATATGGATTATCAAGAGGGTTAGTTGAATCAATTGTAGATAGAGAGATGGGAACTAACTCAAGACCAGTAATCATTGTTGAGACAATGTCAGATGCAATGTATCTTAATGCTTTTGATAAATTTTTACAGGATCCAAACATCTCAATGAATCCTCTAAACGTAGTAGCTGCTTATAATAAAAATTCAGTATTGCCTCTAGCAATTTTTTACAGAAATCATGGATACAGGACATTTATTTTATTGGATGATTCGGATGAATCTAAACAGATTTCAGCTCAGTTAACATCAAATGAATTTTCACCAATACAAACAATATTTTTTGAGAGAGAAGGAAAGAACTTGGAATCAATTGAAGATTATATCGTTCTTGAAGACTATCTTCATGCAGTTAATCAAACATACGAGATCAGATTAAGAAAAGAAGGATATTCAAATCTTACATCTCTTGATGTTACTTCAAAGGGAAAGAAAGGGGTTTTAGAGAATTTGAGAAAAATTTGGGAAGAACATAATGATGATGATTGGGGTCAATTCGATAATGAAGAAATTACCAGATATATCTGTGAAAAAATCACTTTAGAAGAGACGGAGTTTTTATCAGATAAGACTAAAGACCAATTTAGAACATTGTATAGATTAATTGCTGAAAGAATCAGACAATATCAAAATGTCACTACAAAGTCAGATTTAGCCAAATTTCAAAGAGCAAGAAATTAGGATTAAAGAAGTTTACTGATGAAAAATACTCTATCGACAAATACAAAAGCAGTAAAATATCCTTTAAGGTTTAATTGAGACATGAAGCAGATTGTATATATGAGTAAATCCTCTATGAGAGGAGTTTTCCTTTCTCTAATCTTATGCTTAACCGTAGCAATAATCATTCCAATTTACGCATATGCCGAAGGAGCCGTAAGTGCAAAAAGTTTTTCATTTGAAGAAACTACGATTATAGAATTTACAAATACTGGAAATGATGATGTAAGTGCATTTAGAATTTGGCTAGGCAGTGATAATAATTTTAAATCATTTAAAACAGAAAACGGATGGATTGGTGAAAAAACTCCTCAAGGAGTTATAATATTTACTTCGTCTTCTGAAGTGATCAAACCAGGTGAATCAATAAAAATAGGAGTTAAAACAGATAAAACATCTTCAGGGGTTAATTGGAAAGCACTAGATAAAAGCGAGCAACAAATAGAAATTGGAAAAACAATCGCAGGTGAATTACCAAAACTAGTAACAAATCCTAAACCAGAATCAAAAACAATCGTTTCAGAAGGAGGGGTTTTAGCAAATTCATCTTTTAGAATTATCCCAGAAAAACCAAATGTAGGTTCAACGATAAGAGTGACTGGAGATAATTTTGGAGCAGTGCAGGAATTAGATTTTTTTATAAATTCTAATAAAATTTCTAGCTTTGTCACAAATGATGCCGGTTATTTTATGACTACAGTAAAAATTCCAGAAAATATTGATGCAGACAGAGTAGATTTCATAATCAAAGACAAAGACAATCAAGAAAAAAGTATCAGTTTAAGATTAGAAGAACCAGCCAATAGAATTCTAGGATCAGACGATATCAAACTTACAATTAGCGGTGTTCCAGAAATACTACATAGGGCAGATTTTATCGAAGTTTCAGGTACAGCACAACCCAACAGTGGGATCACAGCATCAATTAAAGATCCTGATGGAAAGATTATCAATACAAGAACAGCAAAGGCAGATGCTAAAGGAAATTGGAAGGTGGCGGAGCCAATCATAGTTCCTTTAGATGCACCATTTGGAAGATACAGTGCAGTTATTTCTGATGGCAGAGAAAAGATTTCAACCACATGGATGCTAGAAACATCAAAAGTAATTCTCATAAAACCAATAACCTTGAAATTTAATCCGGGAGAGACAATGAAGTTTAACGGTACCGCATTGCCAAATAAATCACTAGAGTTAATTTTAGAAGATCCACTTGGGAATGAAAAAATGTCAGACATCATTGAGATAGATGAGACAGGAAATGTTGAATTTGAATATCCAACAATAGCAAATGTAGACAAAGAAGGCACGTGGACATTAGTTGCGGAACAGGATGGAAAAAAAGAATTTATTTATGCAGGATTAGGAGAGATTCCATCAATACCAATTAACATTGAATTTGATAAATTAAATTATAAATCTACAGAAACTGCAAAAATATCACTAACTGGAAAGCCTTTAGATAAACTCACCATGTTAATTATTGATCCATCAGATAAACCAAAAATAATTGCAGACAATAAAAATACAGTTTCCATTACATTAGGCCAAGATGGAAGAAAAACATACAATTTAGAACTAAGTGGATATACTTCCGGAGCATACACTGCTATTGTCAACAAAGGCGCTTCTAAAAGTTCTGAGATATTTACAGTTGGATTACAAACAGGTTCTGGTCCAATTAAAATTGTTAGCACAAAATTAGATTATCGACCGGGAGAGCCAATTTTAATTTTGGGAAATACAAAAGAAAACTCACTTTTAACACTCACACTAAGTGATCCTGACGGAACAGTATGGAAAACAAAGGAAACATTTTCAGATAAGAAGGGAAAGATTGCAGATGATAGTTTAAGATTACCATCATCAGCAGAGCCAGGCATATGGAAAGTTAATGCAAAAAGCGGGTCAAATTTTCACAATATTGAGATTGAAGTAATAACTTCTAAAGAAGAAGGACTTGTAGTAACTGTAGAACAAGGTGGAAAAATATCAGGATTTGATGAAAGTATAAACATCAAAGTAGTAAATGCAGCTCAAACTGTATTCATAGAAATAATAAATTCAGATAGTGAAAAAAGAGGGACGTTAACATTACAGTCTACAGGATCTGGAGTAATTAATGTACCATGGGGCATTCCAAAAGGCACCGTACCAGGAATGTATACCATCAAAGTAACTGATGCACATAATACTGCCGAAACAACGTTTACTATAAAATAACTTCAAACAATTTTATTCCACCTATTTTAAATTCAATACATGAATCTTAAAGAAAAAATATTAGAATTTCCAAATTTCCCTAAAAAAGGAATATTATTTAGAGATTTTAGCCCCATATTGAAAGATCCATCATCATTATCATTTATTGCAGATGAATTTGCAAAACATTTCCATCCAAAAGATATTGATTTGTTTGCGGGTATAGAATCAAGAGGATTCTTACTGGCATGCGTATTGGCTACCAGATACAATAAAGGAATGGTGATGATTAGAAAAGCAGGAAAATTACCAGGTAAGACTAGTAAACTATCATACAAAATTGAATACGGTCAAGATACAATTGAAATTCAAAAAGACATAATCAGTGAAGGACAGAAAATCCTGATTTGTGATGATTTACTTGCAACCGGAGGAACTGCAAAAGCATCTGCAAAACTAATCGAAAAAGTAGGCGGAAAAGTTACAGGATTTGCATTCATAATTGAGTTAACAGAACTAAACGGAATAAAAGGAATCAGTCAATACAATTGTAAATCATTGGTCAAGTATTAACATGGAAAAAGACGTAGAAATTGGAATTTTTGGAGGAACCGGAATTTACGATTCAGGAATACTTGAAAATGCTCAAGAAGTTACAATAGATACGCCTTATGGAAAACCATCAGATTCAATAACGGTTGGAGTTTTCAAGGGCAGAAAAATTGCATTTTTACCAAGACATGGAAAAAAACATACAATTCCTCCACACATGATAAACTACAGAGCCAATATCTGGGCATTCAAAGAATTAGGAGTCACTAGAATAATTGCACCTTCTGCAGTTGGAAGTTTAAAAGAAGAGATAGAGCCAGGACATTTTGCATTACCTACACAGTTCTTAGATTTTACAAAATCAAGAAACGGTTCATTTTCAGAACTTGGAAGAGTCATACATATTTCAGTAGCAGATCCATTCTGTCCCGAACTACAATCATCCATTCTCAAAGTGGTAAAGGATCAAAACTTTACAATTCATCAAGATTGCACATATGTTTGCATCGAAGGACCAAGATTCTCTACCAAAGCTGAATCAAAATTTTATAGAAGTACAGGAGCTGGCATAATTGGCATGACATTAGTTCCAGAATGTCAGCTGGCAAGAGAAGCTCAAATGTGTTATGCATCAATTTCAACAGTGACAGATTATGATGTATGGGCAGAAAAACCAGTTACTGCCAAAGAAGTTTTAGAAACATTATCAAAAAATGTAGAGAGAACAAAAAAAGTTCTTACAGATTTAATTAATCAAATTCCAAAAACAAGAAGTTGTTCTTGTTCTAAGGCTTTAGCAGAAGCTGAATTCTAGTCATCAACAAAAGATTCTCTTTTCAAACCTTCAGGTAAAGTAAGATCACCTTGAAGAAGGCTAGTCTGTAATGAATTTATTACTTCATCGACATTATGGCCTAATTTTTCTAGTTCTTTTTCTGTGACTTTGGAAATTTTTGCACCTATATTTTGACCTCCAATTCTTCCAAATGCGATCGCGTTGAATCTAAAAGAATTAGTATCAATTGTGAAAGTACCAGTAATTTTTGCTGCCATTTGGCTTCCATGAACATTATTAATGTGAACTTTGAGATTCATTTAGATTTCTACTGCTTTGTTGATATTATCATCTACCAAAAAGCTCCAGTGTTTATCGTCTTCAACTTTGAAATTATTTACTTTTAGGGAGACAATTTGTTCATCTAAGCATTCATGTTTAATTTCAGAATTTTCTTTTAGTCTAACTAATTTCCATTTGTATTTTCCTTGTTGTAATTTACATACTGTAATACCCCATTTTGCATCAGGATCAATTTTTGGCATTCCTACCAAGTCTGCTAATTCCTCTATTCCGAGTTGTTTTTCCTCACAAAAACGTTTTTTACAAACACCGCATCGCCAAACATCAACCGAACCTATAGTCCTCTCATCTATGTTAATGTTAACTACTCCAAAATACACGGGTTGATGTTTACAGGATTCGGTATCAATACTCAATGTTGTTCACAAAACATTAGGATTATTTAGTTCTTGCATCATCATACGATTTTTCTAGTACTACACCTATATTGTCTACTATTTTATTTCTCTTAAATTCAATATTTTCGCGTTCACATAATTTTCTATACATGTTTACAGCAGTGAATCTAGGATGCATTGCCTCAAACTCAGTTTCAGAAATATCTATGAAAGCACCCAATGTCATTAGTTCTTTAGCAGTATTCAAAGCATTGTCAGTTGAAATTTTTAGTTTTTCAGCAATAGCCATAGGAGTCATTTTTCCATGACATGTGATTAAAAGAAATACTTTGGCCTGCAGTGGAGCTAACTTTATTTCTGAAATTAGATCCTTTTCAACTCTTGAGAGTTCCATCATTTTTAAAATAAAACCTATCCAAATAAAGAATTATTTAGAATCCTTTTTTACCAATAATTTCTTTGATATTTTTAACGAGAATCCCATTGCAATAAAGTGAATTACCCCACCTATGATTGCAGCTTGTATCAAATTATCAAGAATAAACCAAGATACAGCAAAAGTTGTAATTGATGGAACAGTGACAATTATTGCAATAATTGAGCCTTTCAAAACAATATCTTTCATAGTAAGTTTACCTGTTTTATTATCACTCGTCATCAGACAATTTTCAAAAAATGGTAATAAAAACCAAAGATACTTTATATTTGGTCAAAGTCAAATTGAACTACTTGGCAAGTTATAAGGGAACATATTCAAATGAACAGTCTTTAAACTTTGTAATTCCAATTATGGCAATTTTATTTTTAGGAATCATTTACATAATGACTCAAAGATCAGGTTCAGGTTTTGTCAGTTTTATTCTAATTGGAGCTGCTGCAATTACGATGTTTTATTGGGTTCATGTTCTAAAGAAAATGACTAAGGATCAAAAACCAGTATACAATGCAAGAGAGCAAGAGACAAAAAATTGGGTCTATGATTTGATCAAAGGAGATGCAGATTTTGTATTTGTATCTGAAGTACCAGGACCAGAAGACAAAATAGCAGTTAGATTAATCGATGGCATATTGTATATTCGTGGTTCTGCAGGATTTTCAAAAGAAGTTCCAATTGCAGGTTCAAATGAAATGCAAATTCATGATTTCAAATATAGAAACGGGGTACTTACATTAAGAATAAAATAACTAGAGGCTTTTTGCAAGTTCTAATTTTTGTGGCAGATATTTATCAGTAATGTTTGTCAAACCGTATTTTGAAAATGCTTCTAATTCAGCTTTTCTTTTTATTTTAAGAAATACATCCAGTTCTTTTTTCCAAATACCTTCTTGATATCTTGGATCATTTTGTAGATCATGGCATCGCTTAATGTCAGACTCTGTCATTGGAATTGTAGGAAGTTTGAATTTTTCTATATCAGTAGCCCATACACCTACCCATTTTGCATCAGGAACTGTGAGTTCTCGAAGATGTGCAGCATTTGCAGATCCAGATTTTATAACCATTGCAATATGTTCTCCATACACATCACCATCAGTGAGAATAATTACAGGTAGTCCTAATTCATCATGTAGTCTTTTTAAAAGAGTTCTAGTAGAACGTGGAGCTTGTCCTCCAGTATTAATAATAATAGATTTGAATTTCTTATCAACTTGTTCTTCTACAAACCTTGTAAACAGACCGCCTTTCTCAATGGCAATTACAATTTCAGCACTTGTATCTAATAATTCTGCAGTTGTAAGACTAGGACCAATAGCATAACCATCAGGATGGTTAGAAAGATTCATTTTTTTACCTTCGTATCCAGGAATTGTATATTCTATATTCAAATCTCCAAAAATTGAACTTCGTTCTTCAGGGAATATATGAAAATCTTCACGCGGTTTTGATAGTACAGCTTCCAGATCAACTATAATATTATCAGATTCAGACTGGTCCTCAAATTCAATTGCAAATGCCTGAGATGAATAATAGACATCTCTTAATGTAGATGATTTTTTTTCTTGTGTTAATCTGTTAGCAAAAAAGGCTAACCACATTAATTGTGTAAATGATCTTAACTGAGAAGAATTTCTAGAACTTCGAACTGCAGCAGAGTTTCCCAAGATATATTGTCGGAGTTTTTTATCATATACAATATTGCTTACAGATCTACTAGGGATTGAAAATTTTGGAAACTGGCCATTATCTAAATCGCCATAAACTTTAGCGCCATGATCTTTTAGAGCATCTATGATATTTTGCTGCTTTACTTTTGTTTTTTGCTTACGATCTTTAATTTTATTTGTCGTCAATTGTAATCTCCTCTTCTAATAATTTCTTATAATTCGGTTCTTTAGTCTTTCCAGAAAGTTCTGTACAAAACTGGGAAATAAGTGGAAGATATTTTGCATATAGATTTGCTCTCTTTTTTGCCATCTCTGCTTGACCTCGTTTTGACATGTATGCAGCGAGTTTCCTCGACAGAAATTGCAAACCTAATCTTAATTCACGTTCAATTTCTTGTCTATCTGCAACATTTTCTTTTCCAACTGTTTTGTAAGGTATTCTAGTTGAACAAATATGAGATACTAAAACAAATGGAGGATCACCTTTGACTTTATACCTGCCCCAGTCAGTATCATTTACTACTTTTAGAACTACGTCACTACCTTCATCATAAAGTAATGGAATTCGATTAGCATAACGGTAAACATGTGGTCCACCTGGACGTATTTCACCGCCGTATGCAATACCCATCTCCACAACAAAGGGAAATCCAGAATAAGCTGAAGCAGGTCGCTGAACGACTGCACAGAAATCAGGCTTGAAGAATTTCTTCATACCTTTCTCAAGCGGTTCTTCTCCTAATGGAGCTAAACAACTAGGATCAGGAGATAGAAAATCCTCAAATTTTTGTAATGAATCGCTAAGCTTTACTAATTCCTCATTAGTCAAAGATCCCATTCGTTTTTCGGGTTTGAAACCTGCAAACTCTGCAAACTTGACAGCAGTTGACGGTCCTATTCTTTGAAATCGTTTTGTCAAAAATGCAGTTAGTGTTTCACCCTGAACAGTACCTGTTAATTGTTTATAGTATGGATTTTCAGAATCAAGATCAATTGATTTTGCTTGTGAATCGCCAAAATCCCAATAATATAATTTTTTATTTGGTACATCAATATCATCAATTCGAATTTTACTCAGTTTATCAAAATCCATTGCAAGAAATGACATCAAAGAAATAACAACTCTTACAGGCCTAGAAAGAGTTTTCCAACGTTTTGTTGCTTTGTCCATAATTCCAGCAAATGTAAGATTTTTTTTTGTCAATCCCAAATCTTTTCTAACCTTTTCAATCATCATATCATCAATATTTGGAATTTCAAATTGAGATTCGACCATCATACGTCTAATTGTTTCAACATCAATACCATGTGCATGTGGTCTAATGATTGTGGGTGCAGGCGGCATCTCATTTACAATTTTAGAATAATGGAATTTTTCTCCTTTAGGATCATCAAAAGTTATTGTTGCATAGGGAGTAATCAAAGATGTTTCATAAACATAATCTTTAATTTTTGAATCTGCTTTTGCATAATCACCCTCTAGACAAATACTAACAGAAAGACCTCTTTTTGTTACTTCTTTAGTATTGTGTTTTAAAATCACAGGTTTATTTTTTTGAATATCCAATAACAATTCAAATTCATCTTGAATTTTTCCATCAGTTGAACTTTTAACATAAACGGGTTTGTTTGTAGTAATCTGTCCATATAGAATTGCCATAGTAGCTCCCAAACCAAACATTCCTCGTGCCTGTTTTAATCCAAATTTAGAACCATAAAGTACAGTTCCAAATGCTAATGGAACATGTTTTGACTCGATTCCAGGACCATTATCCTTGACAGTTAGAATGTAGGGTTTAGGATCTGGGGCATCTGGATCAACTGCCTTGATTGAAAGATGAACATCAGGAAAGATTCCTTTTTGATCGCACGCATCTAAAGAATTCTCTACAAATTCCCTTACCGCAGTATACAGTGATCTAGTAGGATTACTAAATCCAGCTAAATCCCTATTTCTATAAAAAAACTCACTTGGTGAGATTTGATTAAATTTTTCTTTAATAGAAGACATCTTGATTTTCCCACAATTGCATTTTTTCTTGTTTACTTTTTCTATTTGCTGCTTCTAATTTGTTGTAAACTGCACCATGTATACTACCATTTGATATAGATGATATCGCATCTACAACTAATCTTAGTTTACTAGTATCACCAATTATTGAAACAGTTTTGCCATATACAGAAATATGAGTTCCAGTTAAATTTTCCATATTTTTTCTCGCCTTACCGCCTTCCCCTATAATTCTTCCTTTTATCCTTTCAATATTTGCATTTGATTTTCCTGCAAACTCCCTCAAATCTATCACATGTAATGCATTTTCACCCTTTAGTAAACTCATTGCATTATCAGGAGAGAACCCTCTACCTATTGCAGTAACTATCTCCATAGCTTTGAAGGGTTGAATACTCTCAACATCGCCATTAGATTTTATAAAAACTTCGCCAGATTCACCGTCTATATCCAAAGTAACATAACATAGTTGTTCAATCTTAGATTTTACAGATCCTGACTTGCCAATTAATACAGCTATTCGTTCGTTTGGAATTCGAAGTATTTTTTCAAAACTCATCCTACAATATCCTCAAATATTTTAATTGGATCTTCAACAGAAATTCCCCTTTTTGAAAAGAATCTAGTTATATTATTAATGTCTCTTTTAAGAAATTCTTGAGCATTAGGGTGCCTAAGATCAACTGCAGACCCAAGATCAAAAAGAACTAATCCTTTTGGAGTTTTAAAAATATTGTATTCTGAATAATCTCCATGAACCAATTTAGCCTTTTGATAGAGTTTGGTAATAATAGAGATGGATTGAGCATAATCATTTTCGTCAACTTCAGATTCAAGTAAAATCTTTGCAGGTGAACCATGTTCGCCGATAAAATCTAAGGCAAGCACATTATTTGATAAATAAAGGGGTCTAGGGACTGGAATTCCGCATTTATAGGATTGTGATAAATTTCGATATTCTTTTTTTGCCCATAAATAGATAAGATTTTTTGTTCCTCTTTTCAATTTTGAAAATCGTGGATCACCTGTAATGTATTGTTCACGTTTCTTAAAATTGGATGCACTTATCAAGTAAATTTTTAATGCCACATCATTATTTTTGTCATCTACAGCCCAAAAAAGAACCGATTCTTTTCCTGCACTTACAGGACCATTTACATATGCAATAATATGATCTGTGATCATCTTGTAAAGTGTCATTATAGTAGGTTTGTCTAAGACTTCGTTGATCACCTTACCTTTTTTAAATCCATCATCTAAACCACCTCTTTTAGATTTAGAAATTAATTTATGATCAATTTTTGATTCTATCTTCCTACTAAGATCATCATATAGCAAGTCATCGGACATTAGATCATCAGACAATGAATATTATCACACTTACTAGATAAAAGAGATTTCCTTTAGTAGATTTGGATTTAAAAAGTACACAATATATTGAACAACATAATAAATTCATGATTTGTGGTGCAAGTCATTATATTTTAAAAACAATCAAAAAAGGCACATCAGAAATTTTTTTTACTCCATTTTCAGAGCCAATTCCAAGTTCTAAAGAAAGAGAAATTGTATCTTTGCCAACCATGTTAATAATAGTTGAAGTTTCCAGTAATTTTTTAGCTTCGTCTATTTCAATTATTTCGTTACCGTAGTAGCTCTCACTAATTTTCATAGTTAACTCATTTTCAGATATGCTTTTTCCAAGAAGATCTGCGTCACATATATTTAGCATTAAATTTTTTTGATATTCAGTAACTTTAACTGAGAATCGCATTACGCATATTTACCTTTTAGAGTAGATTTAGCACCGCAAGCTTCACAAATCAAAAAAGAGATTCTGTTTTCTTTCAGTATTTTTGTATCAGGACTTTTACATGTATGACACTCCAGATAATCTTTAACATAAATTTGGAAAAGACGAGTAAAATCATCTGGCGCTCTTCTCCCAACAAACATCGCTTTATCACCTAAGCGCTCAGCTGGAACTGCGAATTCTTTAGAAAGATATTGTAAGACTTTATCTGGATCTCGACGAAGGACTTTAGGAAATTCTGAAAAATTACGCAGGAACGTTTTTTGACCTTCCCACATTACATCTACCACGGGAAGCTCAAATCTAGCAGTAGATACTTTTTTAGAATCACCTAATTTGTCTTGAATTCTCTTAAGCAGAGTTTCATAGTCGGATTTAGTCACTGAAAAATTGTGTATACTGTACCCTATATTGGTTTTTGAAAAAGAGAAATCGTGTGGATTTTGTTGGCCTACATCTTTCCTATTCGAAAGACATTAGTTCCACATGTAGGACAAGTGCCTTTTACAGCAGGGCGTCCATTTTTTAGTTTAGTTTCTTTGGGATCCTTTACTTGCCTTTTAGCTCTGCATTTTACGCAATATGCTTCTACCATTATGAAAAATGTCCCACGTGGTGGTATTTAGGAAGAGCCTGTGAAAATTATTTAACTACAGACTAGATGGGCGTAAATTTTCCAATACATCAATAATCAAGTATTATGAAAAAATTTAAGAAATATTGTAATTTTTTTAATATTTATGATAATAATTATACATGAATAGATTTTTTTTGCTATTTATTCAATATTGGACTATATTTTGAAAGGTTTACCAGTTATAAACACCATGATTCTAGATTAAGAAAATGGCATCTAAAAAAGGCATTATAATCACAGTTATCATTTTAGTGGCAATTACAGCTGCCAGTTTTCTCTTCTGGATAGTACCTCAAGAGAATCCACCAACTTTAGTGGTATCAGACTATGAAAATTATCTTGAAGGAGTAAAGAAAATTCACGAAGTCTTACAGGAGTCTATTGAAACTGAATTTCAAAATCTTTTAGATGGAAAGATTTCTCCTGATGAGTATATTTCAATAACAGAGGTAACAACATCACAAGTTACTGCTCAAATTAGTGAATTTGTAACATCAAAGCCATCAGAAGAATGGCAAAATAGCTACATTAACTATATGGAGGCTCTAAAAAAATTCAATGCACATATCATTGAAACTAAGGTTGCAGCAAATATGTTAAAAACAGGTCAAATAGAGACTGAGACTTTACAAAAAATAGCATCGTTAAGGTTAGAAACACAAGAATTAATCAAAAAATCAGACGAGCTGAGACCATAGTTAGGCTCAAAACATAATTATAATATCTATAAAAGTTGGAAATCGTTAAAAAGCAATTCAACGATTAGAAAAAAGAATGTCTCAGAGATCTGACATAGAAAAAGATGTCAATGCTTCCATATCAAACAAATTACTGGTAATTTGTGTGGATAGAGATAATGATGTAGGTGAAAAAGCAGGTATTACTACACCAGTAATTGGGAGAAATGCCTGCATCGATGCAGCACAAAGATTAGCATTGGAAGATCCTGAAGATGCAGATTCTAATTCAATGTTTGCTGCAATTAAAACATATGAGGATTTAATCAGTAAAGGCTATCAAGTTGAAGTAGTAATTGTAGCAGGAATTAAAGAGAGGGGAGTACAAGCTGATGAAAAAATCCTAAAAGAAATAAAAAAAATATTAGAAGTATTTTCTGCAAACGGTGCAGTGATTGTATCAGATGGAGAAGATGATGAGAGTGTAATTCCAGTTATTCAAAATGTATTGCCAGTTGTTTCAGTACAAAGAGTTGTGATGAAAGTAAGTAGAAGCGTAGAATATTCCTACGCAGTTTTTGGAAAATATCTAAAAATGTTAGCATATGATTCAAAGTACTCTAAATTTTTCTTAGGAGTTCCAGGAATACTTTTGTTAATTGGTGGAGTTGCAACAGTGTTTGGATATACTGAAGAAATATTTGCAGTACTGGTAAGCATTTTAGGCATTTCATTTGTAATTAGAGCATTTGATATAGATAAAGCATGGTCTAATTTGACAAGACCTACTCCGATGGGTTTTATCAGAATATTTACAATGGTTGCAGGTATTTTGTTAATCTTGTCATCAATTCCAACTGGAGTAAGTTCAATTGATCAGAAATTGATAGAAGCAGATACAGAGATATTTAAAATAGTTACAGACAAAATAATAATTGGTCAGTTCATCACAGGAGCATTACCAATTTTATGGATGGGTTTTGGTGCAATTTTTGCAGGAATACTACTCAGTAATTGGATAGGCGGAGTTCCAAGACAAATTACAGATATTTTAAGAATCATAGTTCTTGCGGCATTATACCCTATAACATCACAATTTATCATTATCATGATGAATGGGGATGTTGAATCAATCACACTAGTACCGCCATTACTAGCTGGACTTGCTGCTACATTGGTATCAGCCACTATACTGTTTAGAAAATATAGAAAACATAAACATCAAGAGATGATTCTAGACTAAAAAAGTAAGAATTTCTTTGCAATAACTTTATTCCTGAAAAACACTGATATCATCTAATGTTCATCAATTATGAGTGGTGATTAAAAATTAATAAAATAAAGGACACGGTATTTCAATTATCAGGATTATATAGAATCTATTCAAAGAGACTTGAAACCGAAATACGAGGTGGGGATATTCCAAATCATCTTGCTTTAATTTTAGATGGAAACAGAAGATGGGCAAAAAGACATCTCACTATTCCTAAAACAGGTCACTGGAAAGGAGCCGATGCTGTAGAAAATCTTCTTGACTGGTGTGAAGAATTTGATATAAAGATAATTACTTTGTATGCACTTTCAGCAGAAAATCTAGATCGAGATGATGAGGAACTAAAGCATCTTTATGAATTGATTCGCATTAGATTAGAAAAACTGTACAATGACTCTAGAATTCATAAAAATAAAATGAGAGTTAAGGGAATTGGAAGAATAGAACTATTACCAGATTCGATTAAAGATGTCCTAAAACGATTAGATGATGCAACAAAAGATTATGACAATCATTTTCTCAATATCGCATTAGCATATGGAGGACAAAATGAATTGGTGGATGCTGTTAAAAAAATAGCTGAAAAGATCAAAGATGGTTCTATTGATGTAAATGATATAACTAAAAAAGAAATTGAATCTAATTTATACACGTCCCATTTACCACAATCATCACCAGACATGATTTTAAGAACATCGGGAGAAAAAAGATTGAGCGGATTTCTTATGTGGCAGAGCGCATATAGTGAATTGATCTTTATGGATATATTTTGGCCAGAATTTAGGAAAATTGATTTGATGAGAGCCATCAGAACATTTCAAGAAAGAAAAAGAAGATTGGGTAAATAATTAGGAAGTATATTGAAATGATTGATGAAACATCTGCAGGTATTGTATTATTTAGAAGAGAAAATTCAAAAATTTTATTTTTATTATTGCATTATCCATCAGGACATTGGGATTTTATTAAGGGTAAAATGGAAGAAGGTGAAACAACTCATCAAACAGCTATTAGAGAAACACGGGAAGAAACAGGAATTACAGATATTGTATTTTTAGATGATTTTGAAGAATGGATAAAATATAATTTTCAATTTCATGGAGAGTTAGTTAATAAGAAAGTTGTTTTTTTCTTGGCAGAAACAAAAACTGAAAAAGTTTTAATTTCACATGAGCATCTTGATTATACTTGGGTGGATTATGAAACAGCTATGGAGAAAACAACATTTGATAATGCAAAATCAATTTTAACTAAATCAAAAACATTACTTAGTAAAACTTTGTAGTTGTAATTCTTTTGAAACAGACACAGGATTTTTATCATTAATTATAGTTCGGCCTACAATAAGATAGTCAGTACCAGCCGAAAGTACATTTTTAGCACTTCCTCCCTGAGTACCAATACCAGGTGAAAATATATCTAATTTAGTACCTGCTTTTTTGCTACAATATCCAATAATGGCTGGAAATGTTGCGCCCACTACAATTCCATCAACTTTAGAGGCAATAGCCCAGTCCAAGAATAATTGATAGAGTTTCTGCTTTTTATCTATCTTGATTTCCATATCATATGATAATTTTGCTTCAGGTGCGCTCATATGACATAATGTGATAACTCCCTTGTTTTCCTTGTGAGATGATTTGACTAATTGTTTTAGACTATCTAATCCCATTATCGGATTAGCAATTACCGCGTCAAAACCTAAATTCCAAAGATGCTCAGTAGTAACTTTATTTGTATTACCTATATCATTTAATTTAATGTCAGCAATTGTTTGTAATCCATAATTATGAGCAGTTTTATTTATTTTAGAAATTTCTTTGAAACCCAGCGGCAATAACAAATGAAAGTTTAATTTTATTCCACATAGATATGGATGTAATGTTTTGATATTTTGTATAGTTTTGGTTGTTAAATCATTTACAGATGAATCATAATCATTAGCAAGAATAATTTTTCCATTCTTTTTTGAGATCTGAGAAAGTCTAGTTTTGAAGGTGGCCATAATCAACTAATGGATGTGTTTCTTTTAGTTTTATAATTTTGATGTAAGAATAACCATGTTCTGACGGATTATCTACAAACAAAGGTTCAGAACCAGTATTAGTGGTGAATTTTAAAAATGGTTTTTCAGGATCAGAATTAAGAACAACATGACAAAAATAAGAAGCTCCTTCTTCATTAAAATTCATAAAAACTCCAACTAGCCATTTATTTGCACGTGGAAATAAAAACAAAGGAAATGGTATTTCTTCAAAACCCCAAGTAAGTTTTGCAAGACTGGATAGATCTTCAAGTTCAATTGGCAAGTATCTGTCAGCAGTTCCATTTCCAGGTTTTAATGCATCCGGAAGTGACTTTATTCTCACAATAGGAGAATATAGCTTGCTTGCATCAGATGTAGAATTTACAATTTCAGATTCTTCTTTTCCACCTTTTAATCCATAACAGATGTAATGACCGTCATTCTCAAATGGTGTGTAATACACTATTGGTTTTTCTTTTAGAATATCCATTTGAACTGATAAAACTTTTTTTCCATTATGTTCATGAAGAAATGATACACGCGGTGCACGTTCAAGAGCACATACCAGTCTAGAGAACTCTAACGTGGAAGAGACTTCAATGTAACGAGGTAATTTATCCACGATTAATTTTTGTACAATACTAAATTAAACTTACCCTAAAATTTTTCAGCCTATTTTCTTCTATCAATAATTTCATGGACATTAGGTCCGGTTCCAATTATAGTTACAGGCGTGTTCAATTTTTCTTCAATATTATTTATGAATGATTGAGCATCATTAGAAAGTTCTTGAAAAGATGTTTTGCCTGCACAGTTTGGAAATAGCACATCTAATTTCGTTATAGAAATTTGAGTTGCACTATTAAGCATGATTGCACGTCTAGCTAAATCAAAATCAAAATCTGCTGCACGCCTCTGTCTTCCAGTTACTGTTCCAAATTCAGACCAACCTTTGCTTTCAGCTTCTTCAAGCGTAAGTTCTTTGGCTAGTGGTCCCGTACCAACACGTGTAACATATGCCTTGAAAACAACAATTACTTCATCGACTTTTTTTGGTCCGAGCCCAACATCAGCACAGATTCCAGATGCTGTAACATCCTTTGAAGTTACAAAAGGATACGTGCCATGCCATAAAGACAGAAATGTTCCCTGAGTTCCTTCAACTAGTACATTTTGATTTGAAGAAAGGGCAGAGTTAATTTCAGCAGGAACATCCACAATCAGTGAAGATAAAGAATCAACATCTTTTGCAAGTTTTAAAATTCTCATAGCCCTATCAGCATTTGCAGGACCTGTGCCAGAACCAGTACTACCAATTTTTTCTTTTAATTCTCCCTTAGAATCGCGGATAAGATGACTTTCTTCAATTATTCCACAATGCTTATCAATAAATGTACGACCAGATACATCAAAATCTTGTATTTCTTTTAATAAAACACTTGGATTAATGACAACGCCAGGACCAATCATCACTTTAGCAGTTTTATTTAAAAATCCGCTAGGCAACATTCTAACTTTGTATGTTTTATCTCCATCTCTAATTGTATGACCGGCATTTGGACCTGCTCCACCTCGAACGATAATTTTTGGATTATCTTTTATTGCCAAATATGAGATAATCTTTCCTTTACCTTCATCACCAAAAAAGCCACCAACAACAACAGTAGAAGTCATATTCTCGAACTCAAATTTCGTTTATTTAAGCTAAAGTGTTGTCAGATGATTTATTATTCAATTAAAAATAGAGTTGATCGTTGGCAGGACCAAATTATGCAGGAAATATCATAGTAATTTTAGCAAATCTTCCAGATTTTCTCAGAATACCTGTTTTGAAAAAAAGAATGGTAGAATTTTTCTCAATGTCTGATGTAGAAAAAAAAGAGATCATCAATAATGCACTAGAAGCTGGACCTACAATTCCTTTTCCAAATTTTGCTAAACTATTCAAGACATGGTTAGAAATCCTAACTACACTTACAGAAGAACAACGAAATGGGTTATTCTCTGGCTATATTAACGAGGTATCCAGATCTCCACAGAAATTAATTGAGTTTAATTTAGATGGAATATTAGAAATTTTCTTAACATTAAAGGAAGATGAAAAAGAAATTCTTGTACAAACAATCAAGAAGATTGTCAGTGAACTGGATGTGGAAGAAAGAAGAAAATTAATGTTAATTATACCAGATAATGCAAAAAAACATTTGAATTTTTAGGTGCCTAGAGGCTTATCTGGTTTTCTATTGTCTTCATTGGTATAGTCGACAATTTCTCCTTCAGGAGTAAGTACGCCTGCAAAGATTTTTTCGTGTTTCTTTAACAGTTTTCTATGATCCGGCATAGACATATCTAATCTCATTTCATTCATTACCATTACACGGTATTCCTTCCATTCAGCCCAACACTTGTTACAAACGGGATACTTTTCAGCAACCATATCAAGTTCGTCAGTATCAGGAATAGAATTTTTACATTTTGTACAAGTTCGGCTCATAGACTCTAACAAAGAAGAACTCCTTTTATCTTTTATTAAATGAAAATGCATTTTTAGATATAAAAAAATAATCTAAACACTAGGCAATGTAATTTTGAAGAAGATTCAGAGAATTTACTTATTTTAAAAATGAATCAAGTTATTGAAAAAATAAAAAAATGAATTTTTGATTACATTCCGGCAAACTGGTTGCCTAGAAACGAATCAAGTAAATTCAACATTTCTGGATTGTGTCCGATGTATTGGACAATGATTTTGCCTTGACTGTAAAAGTGAGGAGTATCCATCCATCTAATTACACTCAATCCAATTTCAGTTCCATCTGAAGAAACTATTTCTTTTGCAATAGATACATCTGATTCGGAATCAAATTCATAGACTTGAAGATTCATTCCTCCAATAGATATCACTTGAATAGGTACTTCAAACGCTGAATCATCGATTTTTTCAATCTGCTCAACTACAAGACCTTTAGATTTGATTGTAGACACTAACGATTGAGAATCAATTACTTTTCCATCAAATTGGGGGGAATAATTACTTGATGGTAGTTTTGATTGTTGTTTTAGTACATACTGATGATTTAGCTCATCCCATGTCTCATCAGTTACTGCAGAGATCACATTTCCTTCAGATACTAAAATTGTCATTGTATGTGGAGTGATTGCCTGAATAAGCATTTGACCTTCACGGTTTCCAAATCCACCATGAGAAGAATCAAAAGATATTTTGATCATATATTGAGATGGAATCGATTCTACAGAACCAACGTATACAGTATCTAACGTATTGATATCTCCATCAAATGCAAACGTAGGACTAGTTACAATGTATTTTTGGGCCACACCTAACGCATCATTTCTTTTCTGTTCTTCTTGTGTGATTGGTATCATAGTTACAGTAGTCTGGGCTGAAACAAAGTAAGTACCAGTTACTCCTGCAGCAATAATTCTAATCATTATTGCAGTCATGACAAATTTTTTCTGTTTTTGTTGTGTTGACATTTTTTGTCTATTGTCATGTAAATGCTCAAATTATAACCTTTGATTAAATCCAAGTTTAACCAAATTTTAGATAAATATTTTATAAAATTAAACACCTGAAGAAATTACTAGTATGTTTGGATATGATAAAAATTGCAACAAGTTTGGTGTATACAAACAAGGACGATTCCCATTAGCAGAAGATATGCTAAATGAAATATGTCCTAAAAACAACGACATGCCATTTGACAAAATTGGAGATATATTTTACTATGAAATATCCATAAAACTTGAGAAATTTAATGACCCATTAGTCATTGGAAAGACGAATTTAGAGTCAGAAAAGACTCAGAAAGTAATGAAGATGGGTTAGATCAACATTATATCTTCAAAAATGAGCAATAGTACCAAAATAACAAGCATCGTATCTTTTTAAAATTAAACCAACATGTATTAGAAATGTTATGAATGTAAAGTAATAATAAATAACAAATGCAAAATCAGGTGTGAAGATAAAATGTCCAAAATGTAAGAAAAATGCAGAATTATCAATGGATTTTTCTGTTGTAAAATGTGAAAACTGTGATTTGGATATGAGTTATGGCGAATACGTTAAATTTATTGCTCATAATGAAACAACATATTCAGATATTCTTGGTGACTATACAGGTAGTACTGAAGGTCAAGCTGCAGGATCGTTAGATGAATGGGATTAACAACATGGTAAAAACATTCAGCAGATTAAAATAATTAGATTGATAAATTGTTAATCATCATTGGAATTTCTACTAGAAAATATACTAAATTTAATCGGATTTTTGGTAGGACTTGCAATAGGAATAATGTCACTAATTGGATTTAGAAATACGGGCAGTCCTACATTATTTCGATTAACAATTGCATTTTTTTCAATAAGTGCGGGATTTTTTGTAATATGGGCAGGATATATGATAGAAGATTTTGTAATAAAATCAGGAAACATAGAAAGATGGATTCAAACTTTAGGAATTGTAATTCAAACGGTAGGATATTTCTTTATAGCATTTTCACATAGCATTAAATCATTTTTTCCAAAATCAAGATACTTTAGATCAGTTGGAATTTTTCCATTATTCTTAGTGTCATCTGTACAGATAGAACATATCTTTAGATCTGTTTCATTTATTTTATTAGCTTATGGTGCAATTGAAACAATGTTATCATATTTTGAAAACAAAAACAAAGGAGCAATATCCGTAGCTGTTGGTTTGGCTTTGTTAGCTCTTGGAGAATTTTTAGGTTGGTATTCATTTGTATTCCCAGAGTCCATATTGTATTCAATTTCTATGACTATCAAAATTGGAGGGCTAATAGCGTTGTTTATCCCAGTAAGCAAAATTCCACTAACCAAGATAAAATTTGATGATTTAGATTAACTAGCATCTAGGCTCAAATTAATTACAAAATCAAAATTTGTCAAATTCTTTTATCTTTTTAGTATATTGCAAAATATCAACTCACTCTCATAGAAATTATGAGATTAAAGCATACAGGGAAATACTAATGACAGAATACAGAACACATATGAAAATTATTGGAGACATATTGGCTACTACACGTGATGACCTTCAAGATGAAGAAGGTGCCTCAGTAACTTATCTCATTAGAAAAGCTAACGTTTCACATTCTAGGATTTCTAGAATTTTGAAGACTCTAGTATCTCAAGGATTATTAGAACAAGCAGAAACAAATGGTTCAAACAAATACAGAATCAGTCAATCAGGACGAGAATTTCTTCAAGCATATTATACATTTACAACTTTTGCAGATAATTTTGGGTTAACAATTTAGTCTTCTACTTCAAATTCATCTAAATCATCATCTAAATCATCATCAAAATCATCTTGAAATTCGGTGTCCTCATACTCAGACGATGGATTAGACATGTCTTATGATAAGAAATTTCTGTTAGTTAAAAAACTTATTCAAATGTAAATGAATAATTAAAGAAAGAAAGTGAATAAAACAATTGAAAGTCAAGTGTGATAAAGAAGGAATCATAAAAGCTAGTGAAATAATTAAAAATGGGGGGGTTGTTGTCTTCCCAACTGATACAGCATATGGGATTGGCTGCGACCCATATAACAAAGAAGCAATTCAAAGAATTTATAAAATTAAATCGAGAGAGAGTTCAAAACAACTTCCAATTTTGGCTTTTTCAAAAAAAAATGTAGAAAAAATTGTAGAATTCGACAGAGATTCAGAAAAGATTGCACAAAAAGTTTGGCCAGGTCCATTGACTTTGATTTTAAAGTTAACAGATGAAAAAATCAAATCGTCGCTAAACATGGCAGATAAAATTGCAGTTAGGGTTCCAAATCATCAGTGTATATTAGAACTTTTAAAAAAATGTGAACTCATAATTGGAACAAGTGCAAATATTTCTGGAACTGGTCCATTTAGAAATCCAAAAGAATGCTATGAAAATTTGCACGGGTATGACGTCTTCTTAGATGGTGGAATAATAACAAGTAATGGAGAATCAACAATAATTGAATTTGAAGACGGTGAATTGAAGATTCATAGACAAGGAGTTTTAACACGAGAGGATATCTTGAAAATACTTTGAATCTAATAATTACGTGTGCAAGACATTTAGAATCAGAAACTAGGCAAGAAATAATAAACATTTTAGGTAAAATTGGAGATCCAGAACCAAAAATAACCATTACAAATATGTCCGGAATTTTGACTGCTGAAACAAAATTAGAACCAATTGATGTTGTAAAAAAAATCAAAGAAATGATACTAGATGAACCATGGTGTATTAGATACTCTTTAAGAATAATTCCAATTCAGAAAGTTATAGAAACAAAGATTGAAAGTATTGACGATGGAATTACAGATTTAATCAAATTGATTTCTGGTGAAGAGTCATATAGAATATCAATTGAAAAGAGAAATTCGGATATTTCAAGTCAAGAATTAATTTCAAGAATAGCTAAAAAAATTAAAAACAAAGTATCATTAGAATTTCCAGATAAAGTCATACTAATTGAGGTGTTAGGAAATAAAACAGGAATTGCAATTCTCAAAAAAACAGATATTTTGAGCATAGAAAAAACAAAGAGAAGTATGTCAGAGTAAAATTGCAGCTTTTTCTATCAATATATCCTCAAGAGGATTTTTTGACATAACTGCACCAAGCTGTTTGTCAGTTATTTTAAAATATTTTTTTAAAAATGAAGTGTGATCTTTTGAAAATATTTCAATTGACATACCTCCGATCTCTTTGTAAAGTTTATCTAATATTTTTTTATTACCAAGAGTAATAAGCATAAAGCTTTGTTTTGGTTTGATCCCAGCAGAATTAATTGCAGAAGAAATTTGAGAAGAGATAGCAAAGCGCATCAAAATATCCATTTCAAATTTATTTGAAAGTAAAATATTATTTTTATCAGAATAAACAGATAGTGAAATAATCTTTTTGAGATGATAAATATTTAGAATAAAATTACTAGATACAGCCTGAAGTTTTATTCCAGGAAATTTTTTCCTAAGATTATCAATATAAGCTACTGTGATGTGATCTTGACCTTTAATTTCAACAACTTGAATTAATTTATTAGATATATTGAAAATTAGCCTTTTAGATGAACCACCATGAATTACAGGAATTATACTTACTACGTCATTGGTTTTAATTTTGGTATTTTTGCCGTCCAAGGCAGAAGAATCAACACCGTTAATTGCTATCAAAATGTTTTCAATATCTAAGTTAGGAGTACTGATAGGTTTTAGATTTAATAATAAACCAAGGAGTTCTCGAATAGATATATCAGATTTATCAATTTTGAATTCATCAGTTAAAAATGACTTTTTTGCTCCTCCTACAAGTTTAATCATTATCATATAAGTATCATCAAAAATGTTAGTGATTAGTTTTCTGTTTTGCTATGTAGTAACTATTCTTGTGTATCAGCACTTGTTTTTGGTTCAGAAATAATTTCGATGACTTGTTCTTCAGTTACGTCATCAGCAGAAATTTTTTCTTTCAAGGTATGATTTTCAACTTTAGAAGACTCGATTTGAGATTGTTTTATTTTTTCTTCACGAATTTCTTTTTTGATAAATTTAGTAATATAACCTGCAATTTCATTTTTTAGTCCTTTAGAACGAATTATAGCTATTTGATCTAACACTTTTTTGTTATCAGCAAAATCTTCTCCAAATTTTGGCTTATGTTCATCTAATACTTCATAAGAAAGACGCTTAATTCTATCCACTCTTCGTGTAATGAATTAGGGTTTTTTATACCTATATTCGAAGGAATGATTTTGAATTTTCTTCCAATAATGAAGCCATTTCATCATATGATTTATTGAGTATTTTAGAGGCGCAAAACACAACGCTTGGGATAAAACTAATCTGTCCAGATTTCATTTCAAAACACCTTGAGAATTTAACAGGACCGTCAGTTTCAACAAGAATTTTGTTTTCAGGTGTTTGAGACAATAGTGCTTGCTTATCATTTGCATAAATCATAACAGGTCCATATGAAACAAAAAAACCCATATCCATTGCTTTCTGAAGTTGTTTTTTGCTTCCATCAAACCAATGCAATAATGCATGTTTGGCATTATATGAAGTCATTATTGAAAAAATTTCATCAAGACTTTTTCTAGAATGAATGGAAACTGGTTTTTTGAATTTTTCTGCAAGAGATAGAAAAGTTTCAAAAAAAGAGATTTGTTTTTTGTTACCTTCATCGGATTTTACATATGTTGGATCTAATCCAATCTCTCCAATGCCAGAAATATTTTGGTGATTGTCAGTAATCAGATTTATCATCAATTCTAAATCATCATTTGTGCGTTCAGGGTGAATTCCAATAAATGACAAGATCAGATTACTCTTGTTTCCAAGTTCCAACGTTTTTTTAGATGTCACAGTATCCATGGAGACACAACAAGCTTTGATTTTCATATTTTCCATCCCTCTAATAATAGAATCCAGTTCACTTTGATAATATGGATCAGATAAATGGATATGAGAATCATATAACCAGGTCATTGTTTCAACTTTCAAAATAGTCTGTATAAATCGATTTATTAGTGATATTTTTTAACTCACAATCTTTTATCGGAAAAAAGAAAATGAAGGGTATGAAATCATCAGAATTGGGCATTTCAGCAATGTATAGAATTTTAAAAAAAGCGGGTGCTGAGAGAGTTAGTGATGAATCAGCAGAAGAACTAAGAGGAATAATTGAAGAATTAGCTAACAAAATTGCAAAAAGTGCAGTAGATATGGCTTCACATGCAGGAAGAAAAACGATCAAAGCAGAAGATATCAAACTTGCTTCAAAACCATTTATCTAATTTTAATCTAAAGAGTTTAATTATTCATTTCATATTTTTCAAAACGGTACTCTGGCAGAACGGTTATGCGTGAGCCTGCAAAGCTTATACAAGGGGGTTCGACTCCCTCGGGTACCTTTTAGTGTTTTTAATTAGTAATTACTTGTCCTTTCATCCATGGATGTAATGTACAAAAATAATCATAGATACCAGTATTTTTAAAAATAAATGTAAATGATTCTTCAGGATCTAAATATCCACTATCAAAAAGCCCACTTGGTTCATCATAATAACCAGAGGTCACACTATGAAATGCAGCATCTTGATTTACCCAAGTAACTGAATCACCTTGTTTTATTGTAATTTTGGATGGAATGTAACAAGAATCAGTTTTTTCACATCCTGGACGTGAAACTTTTGTAGGCATGATAACATCTTTAAAAATTATTTTTGGTTCATTGTAATCTTGAAGAGGTTCAGTATTTTGATATGAGAATACACTTCCCAGTGCTATTCCTACTATTATTACGATGATTGAACCTATTACGAATATTTTTTTTTTCAAATTACATCACATATACAATTGAGTTATTATGTAATTACCAAATTCTCTAAATATATAACATATTAGAAAAACCATTGGCTCAGAATAGCAATGGTTTATTAGAATACATTCCAGGTTCACATGCTCTATCAACTCAAAAAAATTCCAGTATACCTTTAGAAGGATTTTCAGAAAATGTAAGAGGAAGCATACAAGAATATGCTGAAGATTCAAAAAATGAGGTAGAAAAAGGCAATAATTTTCTTCAATGGGTACTTACACGGGTTTTTGAAGCCACGGAAGATGATGCAGCTGATGCAATTGTAGATGGTGCAAATGATCTTGGTATCGATGCATATCTCCCAGTAGATTTTTCAGATAACACTATTCGTTTGTTTCAATCAAAATATGGAACATCTCATTCATTTGAAGCGATTGCCAAATTCAAAGAAGATGCAAAACGTTTGCTTGGAAAAGATGTCACAAAAATGAGGCCTGAGTTAGCTCAACTTGTTACAAAAATCAAAGAAAAGAATCTAAAAATAAAATGTTGTTATGTGACAGATCAAAAAGTAGAGTATCAAGACGATTTAATTGAAATAATAGATATTGAAAAAATTATTCAAAAATTATGGGAGCGAATAAAAAAACCTGCCGCTGGAAAAAGATCATCAATAAAATTAGAAAGAATGCTTAGACATGAGAATACGATTTTAGGTATTTTAAAACTTAGAGAATTAACTGAATTTGTTAGCAAGAATAGAGATTATGTTTTTGAATCAAACATAAGACAGTGGATGCAATTTAAAACAACGGTAAACAAAGGATTGAGAGAAACTCTTCAGAGCAATCCAGGAAAATTTTTTTATTATAACAATGGAATTACAATTGTAGTTAGTGATTTCGAAGAATTAGGTGATAATATTATTGAACTCTATGCACCGCAAATTGTAAACGGTGCACAGACTTCTAATTCAATTCTTGATCATTCAAAGAGAACTAAAAATATGGATGGCTCTATGACAGTTACAATAATCAAAGCAGATGATGAAGCAGAGCAGAACAATATTACAAAATATCGAAATTCACAGAATTCAGTTAGAGGAAAAGATCTTGTTTCACTAATGGATTTTCATAAATCTATCAAATCACAATTAAAAAATTGTGGGTATTTTTATGAGATTCAAGCAGGGTCATTTGATACAAAATCCAAATCAAAACAATCAGAATATCAAGGAGATTCTATTTACAATGAATATCTTCCAGATAATCACAAGAAGGTAATTGTTGCAAAAGATGCGATACAAGCTCTAGTAGCTGGGATAGAACAAAGACCTACAGAAGCTTACAGTTCTCCAGCTCAATTTCTTCCAAGAGGAAGTAAGTATGATGATGTATTCAACGATAATCTAAAAGATGATTATAGAATTTTACTTTATCCATATCTCGTTAAAGAATATGCAAAAAAGACATTAAAGTATGGAAAACAAGGTGGACATAAAACAAAAAGATATGCAACTTTATTTTATGTCGGAGTTTATTTTAGGATTTTACACAAAAAAATTCTAGAGACTAAAGGAGATTTCAAAAGCGATGTAAGAAGAATGGAACCAATATTCCGTAGTTTTAAACTAAATTCTAGAATTCTAAAAATTGCAGATGTAGTAGTGACTAAATTTTTAGAAGATACAGTGGTAGATGACGAAATTGAATTAGCAAACACAAAACACAATTTCTTCTCACAACACGTATGGAATGATTCAATGCTCAGAGTAGTAGATAAAAAAATAAGGCAAGAAGAAGAAGAAATTTTAGCCTTGAAAAAACTTGCAAATAACTTGTTTTAGATTTTAAAAAGGTAGAAGCCTAACCAAGTAAAAATTTGCAGGAGGTTTACATTGGTCAGACTATCTACCTAGAATTCATATAAACCAGTATTATTTAACATGATTTTTCAAATATCATCCCAATTCCAGAATCTTTTTTATATAGATCAAAGAGAGCAGAATTGATTTGGGAACTAAAGAAAAATGTACAATTTGCAATAGTAAAATATCTTTACGTTTCAACCCCATGGAAGAATGGGGAATTAAAGGCCCTATTTGCGGAGATTGCTATTCAAAGAAGATCGATAAACATTATCCAGGAGATCATGTCAGAGTAAATAAAGAATAAAACTAGTCGGATTTTGAATATTTGTTAACATAAAGACAATTCCATGCGAGTGGATCTTCTTTGACATTTTTTTCTTCAAGAAATATAATATCAGTGATTGTTTTTTTTCTTTTTAGCAAATTCACCTGAAAACTAGAAAATTTTTTGCAATTGCAATCGTTGTACAAGCATATATCATCATCACCTTCATCATGATCTTCCGCTGCATGTCCACAATCACATAATGCATCATTTTTTACATCCTTACGAGATTTCTTTGTGTAAATTCCTAATCGTAAATATGCTTCACCGCCATGACCCTTCTTGAATCGTTCATAATTTTCGGATTTTTGTAAGACCTTAAAAAAAGACAGATTAGATTCTGGGTGCTGAGAATCAGAACCGATAATTATCCAATATTCGTCATCGATCTCAACAAATCGGATCTTGATCGATGAATCTAGCCACCAATGTATTGCATCATGCCAAATAGTTGAAGCCTCTTTTCTATCAGCAAATAGAGGGACAATATTCATCCTAAGATCATAGTAACGATACGCGACGCCCATAAAATTATCAAACCATGGAATAGGAGATGAGGATGACAATATAACAAAAATCAGATTAAAGCGTATTTATCTGATCTGAATTAGTGGTAATACCCTTATATCTTGGTTTTATACCCATAATCATATGGTTTCCTATAGGACAAGCATGCAGATAGTGGCAGATCTTTTGACGGTCACAGAGCAGTCAGGTCAACAGGGTATCAAAACAACATCATTACTAACAAAGGCAAATTTATCACATTCTAGATTATCAAAGTTCTTAGAAAATTTAACAGGTTCTGGATTAATCAATAAAATAGAATTTGACAATAAGAATACATTCGTAATAACTGAAAAAGGAAGACAATACTTAGAATCTTATGCAAAATTTGCAGGTATTGCAGAATCATTTGGATTAGAACTTTAAATTTATTTTTTAGATCTTCGATTTACCTTATCTTTTTGTTTTTGCTTTCTTTCTTGATATGAGCTATAAATTACAATTATTGATATGCCTGCAATTGCAGTATAAAACAATGGAATAAGTGGCTGGTCATAGATTTTACCAGTAGTAGGCGAGATAAACGCTATAGGAATTGTAACAATAAGAAAAATCATAACAACCATGAGATATTTATCCATGACCAGTATGATTTACAAAACCATATATCTTTTTGATTTAACTTGTATATAATAGAAAAATAATGATTAAAATTCTTGAGTTAATAGGGCTTGCATTAATTGGCGGGACAATTTATTCTTCTATAGGAATGATCGGAAGTGAATTACGTTGGCCGGTATTTTTTGGTTGTGCAGTTGGGGCGCTAGCAATTATAATTTATCGTAAAAAATTAAGACAGAAAACAAATAATTCAGTTTAAAATATTTAAGATTTTAGATGGTGTCGATCAATATTTAATCAATCGACAGATCTATAAAGGAGAATTAAAAGCAATTATGAGGACAAATGACAAACGAGACAACACAGTGGTGGAAAGGATTAGGAAAAGAATTAGAAACAGATATCGAAACATTTGACGATTAAAATATTTAAAAAAAATAGAAAATTTTAGAGATTATTAGAAAGCAAAGCCTCGGGTGGGCTCTGACCCCACGACCTAACGCTTACGAGGCGTTCGCTCTACCAGGCTGAGCTACCAAGGCACTTTTGGGTAATGCCATCAGAGTTAATAAAAAGCCTTTCCAAGTTGGATCAAATGAAAAAAACAATTTCTGGAATTAGAGGTATTTTTGGAGATGATTTTAATCTAAAAGACACATTACAGTTTTGCAATAATTTTTCATCATTAGTTGAATCTAAAAAGTGTGTAATAGGTAAAGATACAAGACCGTCAGGAACAATGATCAAAGAAGCTGCATCAGCATCTTTAATGAAAAATGGAATCAATGTATACAATTTAGAAACAGTTCCAACTCCGGTAGTTTTTAGAGAGTCAAGAAAATACGGTGCAGGAATTGTAATTACATCTTCACATAATCCACTAGAGTGGAATGGGATAAAATTTATCATAAATGGAAGAGGAATTAATGAGAAAGAATTACCAATTATAATCGAAAATCAAGAAATTTTGAAATCAAAAATAGGAATTGAGGAACAAATCACATCATCATATCTAGAAGATGCAAAAGAATTCATTGGAAGTATAGAAAATCAGCCAGAAGTTGTTATCGATATTGGAGGCGGGGCTGCAAAAGAATTTGCTCCAAATTTACTAAGACAGTTAGGATGTAATGTTAAAGTAATTAATGAAAATCTAAATAATTGTACAAGAGGACCTGATCCAACTGCAGATAACTTATCAGATCTTATTGCTGCGACATCTGAAAAAGGAATTGGATTTGCTTTTGATTTAGATGGAGATCGTCTAGTAGTTGTTAGAAAAGGAGAGAAACAAACTCCTGATGTAACGTTAGGTTTGGGAGTTGCAAAAGCTTTGGAATTAGGATATAAAAAATTTGTATTCAGCATAGATACAAGTATTTCAGTTGAAAAATTTATCAAAGAAAAAGGAGGTAGTGTAGAGAGATCAAAAGTTGGAGAAGCAAATGTAATCGATTTAATGTTAGAAACAAATGCTCAAGCTGGTGGAGAAGGAAGCAGTGGTGGTTTTATCTTACCAGAATTTAATTTTTGCAGAGAGGGAATTCTGACAAGTGGTCTTATTTCTTCAATGATTGGAAACTCAAAGTTTAATGAGATATTAGATTTCATGGAGAGCTACAAACAGATAAGAGATAAAATCAAAGTAGAATCTATGTTTCATGACAAAGTTATTGAAGAAGTATCTAAAAAATTCACAAAAGAATATTCAGAAGTCATCACTCAAGATGGAATTAAAGGAATAATAGATGAAGATAGTTGGGTTTTGATTAGAAAATCAAACACCGAAGATATCATAAGAGTTTCAGCAGAATCAAACAACGTAGATAAATGTAAGAAAATTGTAAAAAATACATTAGAGTTAGTGAACCAATGTTATGACAATATTAGATGAATCAGCAATAATCAAAATTCTTCAAAAGAAATTAGGAAGTAAAAAATTTGTTTCAGAAGATGTGGAGGTTTTCAAAGTGGGTAAAACGAAAATCATAGTAAAAGTTGACACGTTTGTGGAGGGTACCGATATGCCTCCAAAAATGAAAATTTCTGACGCTGCAAGAAAAAGTATTGTAGCATGTGTTAGTGATTTTGCGGCAAAGGGAGTAAAACCTCAGTATGGGATAATTTCATTGAATTTACCAAAAATAATTTCATGGTCAAAAATTAACGAAATATCAAAAGGATTTAGTCATGCCTCAAATGAATTTAAGATCAGGATTTTAGGAGGAGATACAAACGAAGGAAAAGAAATTGTAATCAATGTATCCCTATTTGGAACAGCAGAGAAGATAGTTAAAAGAAGAGGGGCAACAACGGGAGACATCATATTTGTAACTGGCCCATTTGGGTACACTGCATCAGGTATAGAGATTTTACTTAGAAAAAAGAAAGGCAAGAAATCTTTTGTTAATAAGGCAATCAGATCAGTTTTCAAGCCAAATCCAAAATTAGATTTTGGTGTAAAAAATAAAAAATATTTCACATCATCAATGGATTCTAGTGATGGTCTATCCACTACATTAAATGAAATGGCAAATCAAAGTAAATGTAAATTTATCATAGATAATATTCCAACTGGAAAAGATCTAATAGAATTTGCAGAATCAAACAAAATAGAACCAAATAATCTAGTATTTCATGGTGGGGAGGAATATGAATTTGTATTTACTGCCTCAAAAAAATATAAAACAATAATTAAAAAAAATGCAGCGTTATTAAAAACACCAATAATTGAAATTGGTTATGTAACTAAAGGTAAAGGAGTATTTCTTAAGAAAGAAAGAAAATTTAGTTCTTTGAAAGATTTAGGCTGGCGTCACTTTAGAAAATAAATTATTCGCCAGAGTAAAAATCATGTTCTACTTTTTGAATTATATTAAAAACTGATTCAGCAGATAATCTAGAAACACAATCTTTGATCCATATTTCATCAAGATACATCAATCTATTCATATCTGCTGCAGGAAGTTGATCGGGTTGAAGATCAGGATACATAACATGTATGCGAAATCCTTCTTGAGCAATATCTTCACACTTTTTTTCCAATGCAGTCATAGAGGAATCGTTATTTGGTGTCAAAAATTCGAAGATCAGTGAACCAGAGATTGCAGATATTATTGCAATGCCAATTACTAGCCAAAGTATGGATCCCATACAAGAGCAAATAAAACATAGTATTTGAGCAGTAATGAAATAATCAAGCGTACCTAAAATAAGACAGGTTCAAAAAATCAATGTTTTTTAAACCCTTTTAGATGTGATTAGACATTGTCAGAAATAGAAGCTGAGATTGAAGTAGAATCCCCAGTGGAAGAAGAACAAGAGGAGATTCAAACAAAATCTAGACCAGAAACTAAGGTAGACGGTCCTGAAAAATGGGGAATTGCCCACATTTACAGCAGTTACAACAATACAATTATTCACATGACTGATCTAACTGGTGGAGAAACCATTTCCATTAGTTCAGGCGGGGTTCATGTAAATGCAGATAGATACGAATCATCACCTTTTGCTGCAATGAAGGCTGCAAACGCAGTTGTAGAAGTTGCACATACAAAAGGGTTCACAGGATTTCATATCAGAGTACGAGCTGTTGGAGGAGTAGGTTCCAGAGTTCCAGGCCCAGGTGCACAAGCTGCAATCAGAGCTTTGGCAAGAGGCGGATTTAAAATTGGAAGAATTGACGACGTAACACCAATTCCTCATGATACCACCAGAAAGAAAGGTGGAAAAAGAGGAAGAAGAGTCTAGTCCAATATTTTCATTCGGATGTTACAACCTTTAATTTTAAAATAATCAATCATAAATTGAGTAAATTTTTGAGACTGATTTTTAAATCGGTATTTGTTTAACATATCCGCAAATTTTTCTTCAATTCCATGTTGTAAGTTTGATTTGAAAGATAATTTGAAAAAAGTCCATCCAAATTGCGAAGAGGGTTCACTCAGAGTATACCCATTATAACCTCCAACTAAGGTTTCCATGTGAGATAAGGATTTTTTTATTAGTAACAAATCATCGCTGTAATTTTTTGTGCTGACTTCAAAAGTAGTACCCACAGTTATTCACCATCATCAGATGATTTACTGCTCAACTTATCAGATAGTGATACGAATTTTCCATCTTGTTCAACATTAATTTTAGTTTCCATTCTTATGTTAAGACCAATTGATCTGAATAACGTCAATAACTTTCCACCGTCAAGAATTTCAGTAATTTCTCCAGATGTGATTAGTTCGGCCAATTTTTCTACAACCATAGATGTATCATTTGGAAATTGTGATTCTGCATTTTGTAAAACTTCAAGACCTCTAAATCCTAAACGTCCAACAAGTATGTCTCTAGGATTTTTTGTTACTTTTGATTGTAAATTAGTTGGGGATGTTTCTATTTCTTTTCTAGTTGAAATATTTTGTTGCATTTCTGCAAGTCTTTTTGCCTTTAATCTTTCAAGTTCAGAATCTTCTTCACTCAACCTTTAATCACACCTATAGGCACCAATTTGGCTACTTTAGTGGCTATTCCTAGATTATGAGACACATTAACTACGGCATCAACGTCTTTGTATGCTTGAGGAGTTTCTTCCACAACTCCATCACGCGTCAATGCCTTGATAAATATGCCTTTATCACTTAGGGATTTTCTGACACTATCTTCTGTGAAATCTCTTCTTGCCTTTGATCTAGACATTGTTCTACCAGCACCATGAGCAGTAGAACCAAAACTCAAATCCATTGAATTTGGTTGTCCAAGTAATATCCAGCTTGCAGTTCCCATCGAACCTGGAACTAAAACAGGTTGACCGAGATCTCTGTATTTTAATGGAACCTCATCTCGATTTGCAGGAAATGCACGTGTTGCACCTTTTCTATGTACTACTAGTTTTCTTTCTTTGCCTTCAACTTTATGTTTTTCAACTTTAGCAATATTATGAGATACATCATAAACTAAGTTCATATCAAGATCAGATTCTGATTGATTAAAAACACGTTCAAAAGATTTTCTTGTCCAATGAGTAATCATTTGCCTATTACTCCAAGCAAAATTTAATGCAGCAAACATTGCTTTTCGATATGATTCACCTTCTTCAGATGTATTTGGAACACATGCAAGTTCTCTGTCCGCTAAAGAAATACCATATTTTTCCATAGATTGTTCGGAAATTCTCAAATAATCACTGCAAACTTGATGACCAAATCCGCGAGAACCACAGTGAATCAAAATTGTAATAGTTCCTTCTTTAATTCCCATTCTTTTTGCAGCTTCTTCGTCATGAATTTCAGATACTTTTTGTACTTCAAGAAAATGGTTTCCAGACCCCAAGCTTCCTAATTGAGGTGCACCTCTTTTTCTTGCTTTATCTGAAACTTTATTTGGATCAGCGTTTTTTATTTGTCCATTTTCTTCACAAACATCTGCATCATGTGTTGAGCCATATCCATGATCAATTGCCCAATCTACACCACGTACAAGAACTTCATCAAGCTGAGAATGACTTAATTTCACTGCCCCTTTAGAACCAACACCAGACGGAATTGAACTAAAAAGATCTGTTACAAGTTCTTTAAGTTTTACACGGACATCTTTTTCAGTTAAATTTGAGCGAAGTAATCTAACGCCACAATTGATATCATATCCTACGCCACCAGGACTGATCATCCCTTCTTCAGCATCCATAGCAGCTACACCTCCTACAGGAAATCCATATCCTTCATGACCATCAGGTAAGACTACACTATGACCAACAATTCCAGGTATAGTTGCAACATTTTTTGCCTGCATGATAGTTCTATCAGTTAACATTTTTTGGAGTAATGCCTCATCAGCATAGATCTTCACTGGGACTTTCATTCCAAGGTTTGAGTCAGCCTCAATAAGATACTGATTTTCTCCAATTTTTTTAGGAGTTAGAGTAGACATAAGTAATGGTAAATTTTTACCTCAAGCCAATTTAAATCATAAGTAGATTTATTTTCGATGTCATAAGAGAGTAAACATTGGCAATTTTACCGATAGATAGCGGACGTTACGGCACCAAAGAAATGATGGATATTTTTAGTGAACAAAAAAAAGTAAATTATCAACTAGAAATTGAAGGAGCAGCTGCAATATCACAAAGCGAAATTGGTATTATTTCAAAAAAAATTGGCAAAACAATTTACACAGCAGCAATGTCTGGAAAAATTACAGTTAAAAGAATCAAGGAATTAGAAGCGAAAAGTGATCATGATACAGCTGCATTAGTTGAATCATTAAGTGAAAAATGTACAAAAGATGCAAGACCATGGATTCATTATGGATTAACAAGCAATGATTTGGTAGATACAAGTAATTCCATGCAGATGAGAGATGCACTAAAAATCATTGAACCAAAAGTTGCAAAAATGGCACTACTGTTAGCAAAGAGAGCAGTTCAACATGGCAAAATTCCAGCAGTTGGCAGAACACATGGTCAACATGCTAGCATAATTTCATTTGGATTAAAATTTGCAAATTGGGCAGCAGAAATGGCAAAACATGTAGAAAGAATAGAAGAGATCAAAAAACGTGTTTTAATTTGTAAAACGCTTGGAGTTGTTGGAACAGGTTCGCTAATGGGTGTAAAATCACTTGAAGTTCAAAAACGAGTTGCAAAACGATTAAACCTTTTTCCAGCTGAAGTAACCACACAGATAATTCCCAGGGAGAGATATGCAGAGTA
>Ga0210044_10000404_pt1 | contig 64867 bp, 70 predicted proteins | sample CryGey13umfilter_2_FD_183959 | JGI IMG/M metagenome (GOLD analysis project Ga0210044, IMG submission 183959) | Groundwater microbial communities from aquifer in Utah, USA - Crystal Geyser 4/9/14 3 um filter (SPAdes) (version 2) | ecosystem: Environmental > Aquatic > Deep subsurface >... | reverse complement strand
TTGATAATTTGCTCTTTAACTTCTTTACTAACTGAGGGTTTTCCTTTAGGCATATAATTGTTTCTCCTTTCTTTATATGCCTATTATATCATATGGACAAGGTGTCTTAAATTTGGGGTACCTGCCACCCTGAGCAACGTGATGGAATACCTGAATGGCATGGCAGAGCTCGGATGGGACAGAAATAGCTTCGTCGGCAAGTGCATGGCACTCCGAAAATTCTTCGAATTCTACCGGCTGCAAGGCTACAAAGTAATCGACGAAGAACTCATCCCGATCCCGGACAAAGAACCAAAACTACCTCGCGTAGCGAGCGATGAACAGTATAAGCAGCTTGTCGCGGCAATTCCGCAAGACACCAACGACCCACGACACATTAGAAATCTAGCGATTCTCGGCCTCCTTTGGGACACAGGAGCACGAAACGGAGAAGTATGCTCCCTTAACGTGGATGACCTAGACCTGAACGAAAAGAGAGCGATAATTCGAACAGAGAAAGCAAAGTCTCGCCGACCATTCCGAGAGATCTTCTGGACAGACGATACCAATGACTATCTGGTGCGTTGGCTTAAGAAGCGAGATCACCTTACGAAAGTCATGAAGTTCGAAGAGCCGGGAGCACTCTTCGTATCGGTGACTAGCGTGAAATGTGGCGACAGGTTCTCGATTAAGGGTGTGGGCGAAATGTTGCGACGATACTGCAACAGAGCAAAAATGCCGTACATGAATGCCCACAGCTTCCGGCACCACCGCGGACATCACATTATCAAGAGCGGTGGATCGACGGCAGACGTCATGAATATTCTGGGCCACGCTTCGGTGCAAAGCACGACCATCTACACGATGATGCACGGTAAAGAGCTGGAACAGCGCGCACGCCTCTTCCTTACGGAAAGTAAAAACGACTTCGCCGGAGAAAGGGAACGCGACCCAGGATTCGATGATGCATTGCAAGGACTGGTCACATTCCTCCGGAACGAAAACCAGGGCAAAGAAGCTATTACCGTCGATGAATTTCAGCGACAGGCCGAGCACTTCTCAAAGCACGGGCTCTACATGCAACGAACTCGATCCAAGACTAAAGTGCCTTATCCACAGTACGTAACTTGACAGGAGTTGACAGGGGAATATAATAGTAGTGAAAGGATTCACAACTATGCCTCTATCAACATTCAAACAAAAACAAGTTCAGGAAATGAAAGACAAAGCGGTGCGCCTGTACCAGCAGGGGCTGGACACGCGCACCGTTGCGAAGATGCTCAAGGAATTACATGGCTTCAAACGAAGCCATACTTGGGTATGGGAGGCCGTAAAAGACCACGACAGTTTATCCACTTCCAAGAAGTTGACAAAAACTGACAGACGAGTAAAATGACAATAGGATCATTGAAAAGCGAATACGCCTACTCGTCTACGAGGGGGAAAGCACAACAGGCAAAAGGGCCGGTTGCGACTCCTCGCAGACGAGCAGTCGAGAATCAAAGCACGGGTGGCTTCCCCAGCACCGAACCCCCTGTGGCACTTTTTACACTAGAAGAAATATAAGAAGTGTCATGGAAAGTAAAAAAAATTGATTCAATTTCTACATGGGAAATAAAAATAATAAATCTGGAGTTGGTCTTAAGCGAGGAACAGTTAGGCTTGCCCCACATAACCGCGAATGGAAAAAAATTTAAGAAGTGTCATGGAAAATAAAATAAACAAGAATTTCTAAGGCCTAACCCAAGCCTGTCATGCTGAATTTAATTCAGCATCTCATGCCAATAAACAATTAAAAGAAAAGCGATTATGAAACAATATTTTGTTTATATTTTAACAAATAAAAATAACAAAGTGCTTTACACAGGCGTGACTAGTGATTTGATAGAACGGATATATCAGCATAAAGAAAAATTAGTTAAAGGTTTTACTTCAAGATATAATGTAGATAAACTCGTTTATTATGAAATATTTGAAGATATATCAGAAGCCATATCTAGAGAAAAGCAAATAAAAAATTTGGTGAGACGAAAAAAGTTAGAATTAATTAATAAATTTAATCCTGATTGGAAAGATTTGTATAACATATTATAATTAAAAACTCTGTCCTCCTGGAGCATAGCGATAGGATCTCATTAAACTGCTATGTAGTAAATTAACGGAGATTCTATCGGCCTATGGCCTCCAGAATGACGGATCACTCTCAATGATGAGCATTAAAAAACATGAAAATAATTTTAGGATCAAAATCAAAAGGTAGAAAACAAATACTTGAGGAAATGGGCATGGATTTTGAAATTATGGTTTCTGATATAGACGAAAAAGCAATTAGATTTGATGATGCCGAAAAACTGGTACTAGCTTTGGCTAGAGCAAAAGCAGAAGCTTTAAAACCAAAAATTTTTCAACCAGCAATATTAATCACATCTGATCAAGTAGTAGTTTGCAATAAAAAAATTATAGAAAAGCCAGAAAATGAAAAACAAGCCAGAGAATTTTTACAGGGGTATAGTAATTTTCCAGCCAGAACAGTAACATCTGTTGTGGTAATAAATTTAAAAACTGGAAAACAAGCAGAAACAGTTGATACTGCCGAAGTATATTTTACTCCTTTCAGCGAAGATGAAATCACCGATCTTATAAACGAAGGAGAAATATTTCATTTAGCCGGCGGATTTACGGTTGATGGTCAGAAATGGGAAAAACATATCCAGAAAATACAAGGCACTAGAGATAGTGTCATGGGTTTGCCTAAAACTATTACCGAAAAGTTAATTAAAAAAGTTCATGGAAAATAATTTAATTCTACAAGTTGGCGTAAAAATACTTCTCCAAAATCAAAAAAATAAATATTTATTATTGCGTCGGTCTTTGGAAAAATATCCGGAAATTCAAGGCCGCTGGGATATTGTTGGTGGCAGAATCAATACCGGTCAAACTTTAATGGAAAATCTGCAACGGGAAATAACCGAAGAAACAGAATTAAAACTTGTGGGCACTCCCAAGCTGATTGCTGCTCAAGATATTCTCCGAAAGACCGGCCATCATGTTATCCGCCTAACTTATCTTGGTCAAGCTGAAGGAGATATTAAATTAGATACTAGTGAAAATGATCAGTATCAATGGTATACTCGTCAGGAATTAGAAGCTTTAGATGATATTGATGTTTATTTTAAAGAATTAATTGACAATCAAACTATATGGGTTTAAATAATAAAAAAATTGTATATTTTGCTGGTGCTATCAGAGGAGAACGCATAATGGAGAAAATTATCAAAGATATTGTTGCCTATATAAAAAACTTAGGATTACAAGTATTAACTGAACATGTAGGGGCTGATGATCCTATAGCATCCTTTGCTGATAAAATTGGAAAAACCAAAAAAGATTTAACGGCAGAGGACATAGAAGAGCAAGATATCCAATGGCTTAATCAAGCCACTCATGTTATTGCAGAAATATCAGGCGCTAGTACTGGAACGGGTAGAGAAATTGAATATGCTAGGACTAAAGGCGACTTTGGTAAAGTGCCAGCGATAATTTTATGCCTCTACCAAATTGAAAGAGAATTTTATGCTTCACCAATGATCAGAGGAATGAGTAATAACCGTTATCCTAATATCATAATTAAATCTTATATAGATATAAATCAAGCAAAAGAGATTATTAATGAATTTTTAAATAAATAAAAAAAGCCGCGAGAATGATGTCAAGGCTTTTTGTACAAGGAACTAGTTCTTTAAGATACATTTTTGTATAAAAGAAACATCATTGTTCCCCTTGACTCCCGCGGCAGCCTAACAATGTCATACCCCTTTTGAGGTAAAGTAGAAAGGGCGGCTAATCCCTCTACAGTAGCTTAATAGTAGCAAATTAAAAGAAAAACACAAGAAAACTTTTTCTTAATCAGAAATTTGAAAAAACAATTTTGGCTTCCAGAAGCGTAAAACAATAATGCAAATGAATAAAAATGAAGCACTAAAGAGCACAAAATTAATGGCCCAGGATTGCCAAAAGATCGGTAAGGTAGTGATAAAATTATAAGTCCATACAAAAATCATGAAACAAAGCAGAAAAGTAATCAGCTCGGCAATAAATTTGATAAACTTATAAATTATCTTTAGAACGTAGAACAACGTTTTGCAAACAATAACCAATAATTTTTCTAAGATACTTAACAAAACCGTCATGTTATCTCCTTTTAATAAGAACAATTTTATCAAGAAAAAATAACATAATAATTATTTTTTGTCAACAATATTATGGAGCAACAAAAACCAAAAGTAGGAGTCGGCATTATGATTATCAAAGACGGGCGGACTCTCTTAGGCAAAAGAAAAAGCTCACACGGAGCAGGGGAATATGCCTCTCCCGGCGGACATCTGGAATATCTGGAATCATTTGAGGATTGCGCCAAGCGGGAAATTAGAGAAGAGTGCGGTCTAGAGGTTAAAAATATTCGCTTTCAATTTCTGGCTAATATTAATCAATACGCGCCGAAACATTACGTACACATCGGGTTAATAGCCGATTTCAAAAGCGGGGAACCAAAAGTACTAGAACCGGACAAATTGGAATCTTGGGACTGGTATGAATTTAATCAACTGCCGGAGCCGATGTTTAAAAGTTGCCGACTATCTTTTGACAGTTATCAAACAGGAAAAAATTATTATGATCTCAACAATGACTAATCAACCCTTAAAAATTAAAGTTGGCTCCTATAATCCAGTTAAAATTTCCGCTGTGGAAGAAATTTTGCTTGAATATAGCCACTTGACTCCAGCTGAAGTAAAAGGGATAGCTGTAAATTCCAAAGTGTCTGATCAGCCAAAATCACTTAACGAAACTATACAAGGAGCTATTAATCGAGCACGCCAGACTTATGAAGACTGTGATTATAGCTTTGGCATTGAATCTGGATTAATGACTGTGCCCCAAACTAAAACTGGTTATATGGATATTTCTGTTTGTGCTATCTATGACGGCCGTGAATTTCATTTGGGTATTTCATCAGCTTTTGAGTGCCCTTTAAAAGTCACTGAATATATGATTAAAGGTGGGCTCAATATGAATGAGGCGTTTTATAAAGCCGGCCTGACTGATAATCCTCAAGTCGGATCAACTCAAGGGGCAGTCAGTATTTTAACCAAAGGCCGTTTAACTAGAAAAGAATATACCAAACAAGCCATTCGAACAGCTCTAATTCATTTGGAAAAAAACTAACTATGGAACAAAAATACAAAGATTATTACGGCTACAGAATACTGGAAATAATTCCCGGATTTTTGGTTTGGCTGACTTTTATCGGAGTTATTGCCCTGTCCTTTTATAAACCTTTGGCCGGCGTTTATCTGGTGATTGCTTTTTATATTTATTTTGTGCTGCGGATTTTTTATATGCTTATTTTTCTTATTACTTCTTGGTTTAAATATCGCCACGCTAGCCAGACAAAATGGTGGCCGTATTTACGCGAACATCATCCCAGTTGGTCGGAATATTACCATTTGATTTTTTTACCAACTGCCGGCGAGCCCTTAGAAGTGGTTGATAAGACTTTTGAGCATTTAAGCCGGACCAATTATAATCATCAAAAAATAATTGTGGTTTTGGCTGGAGAAGAAAGGTTTGTTGAACAATTTAAAACTATCGCTGAACAAATCCAACAAAAATACAGTAAAATTTTTTATAAAATTTTAATTACTGTTCATCCTAAAAATATCAATGGCGAAATCGCCGGCAAGGGTTCTAATCTCTATCATGCCGGACACGAAACTAAAAAATACATTGACCAACAAGCCATAGATTACAAAAAGATAATTGTTTCTACTTTTGATATTGACACCGTCACTCATCCCGATTATTTCGCCTATCTGACTAATAAATTTATCAGCCACCCCAATCCTTATCGGGCCAGTTTCCAACCCATGGCTTTCTATCATAATAATGTCTGGGAATCAGATATTATCACTCGTGTAGTGGCTAATTCTACCACTTTTTGGTTACTAACAGACTTGGCCCGCTCTGATCGGCTTTTTACTTTTTCTTCCCACAGCATGAGTTGGACGGCTTTAGTGGATATCGGCTTTTGGCAAAATAATATCGTTACTGAAGATTCGCGCATATTTTTACAGGGTCTTATTCACTATAATGGTGATTATCAGGTTGAACCAATGTATATTCCGGTTTCAATGAATACAGTCTATGTTGGAAAATTTTGGAAAAGCATGCGCAATCAATATAAACAAATGCAACGCTGGGCTTGGGGGGTAGAGCACTTTCCTTATATGGTCTGGCATTTCAAAAAAAATAAAAAAATATCACTAAAGAAAAAAATAACCTATATTTGGAACCAGACAGAGGGTATTTATACTTGGGCCACGGTGCCAATTTTAATTTTTGTCCTTGGTTATTTGCCTTTATATTTGGCCGAAAAACAAAACGTGACCACTGTTTTAACCCAAAACGCTCCTCTAATTTTAGAAAATTTAATGCGTTTTGGTATGATTAGTTTATTTATTATCGCCCTGATGAGCGTAATAATTTTGCCACCCCTTCCTAGAAAGTTTAAGCATGGCCTAATCTCCAAATACGCCCGCTTTTCTCTGATGTTTTTACAATGGTTGATTTTCCCCATTACTATGATATTATTAGGTTCAGTACCCGCTATTGATGCCCAAACTAGGTTAATGTTGGGTAAATATCTTGGTTTTTGGGTAACTGAAAAAAAATAATTAATTATTAAGACTATTAAAAATAAAGATATGAAAAAATTTATTTTTTTATTTACCTTTGTTGTTTTATTTATCGGTTTTGCTCAAAAAATTCAAGCGGCCACTATTATCGCCGTAGATGCTGATACTCTCAAATCACGCTACGCCGGCAGTATCGTTGTCGAAGATACTGGTTTTGCAAAACAATATTGGTATGTTGAACCAAAATCACAGGAAAGGTATTTATTAAAAGACGGCGTTAGTGTCTCCCGCTTATTAAAAACTTTTGCCACCGGTATCAAAAATAATGATCTCAATAAAATTGCTACCAGTACCGCTAGCGTCAACGTTGATTACCAGTTAACTGCTCAAATGCGAGGTCAACTTCTCTTACAGGTGGAAGAAGACGGACAGGCCTGGTATTTAAATCCTTTGGACAACTACCGCTACAAGATAGATAATGGCTTCAAGGGACTAAAAACATTAAAAAATTTGGCTTTGGAGATCAACCCTGGTAAATTAGCCGTCATACCAATTGTGGATAATCTAAATTTTGAACCATTGACAAATAATAATCCTAATTTTCCTATGTACTGGGAAATACAAAATATTCTCAAAGATGACTATTATAAAGCCGAGGAGGTCAATAATAAGCAACTTTTTTACGGTTCATTAGAAGGTATGGTTCAGTCTTTAGGTGATCCATACACTGAATTTTTCAGTCCTCAACAAAAAAAAGAATTTGACAATCAAATGCAAGGATCATTAGAGGGCATTGGCGCTATGGTGGAACAACTTAATAAAACAGTAGTGATCATTAGTCCTTTATCAGGTTCGCCAGCCGAGAAAGTTGGTCTACAACCGCAAGATCAGATCTTAGAAGCAAATCACATCGATCTTCGCGGCCTTACTTTAGATGACAGCATTAGTTTAATTAAAGGACCGTCTGGCACTGAAGTTCTCTTAAAAATATACCGTCCTGCAACTCAAGAAACTTTTGAAGTCAGTATAATTAGAGAAAAAATTAATATCCCCCTAGTTATTGGCAAAAAATTAGACAATAATATTGCTTATTTTAAAATAAGTATGTTTTCATTAGATTTAAAAGCAAGTTTTGAGAAAATAAAAAATAACACCATCGATGAAAATACTAAAGGTATTATTATTGACTTGCGTAATAACCCAGGAGGATACACTTCAGCCGCTATTGATTTAGCTGATTATTGGTTACCAGCCGGTGAATTAATTTTGCAAGAAAAATATCCTGATCTTCTCTACCAATTCAGCTCTCGTCTAGACCAAGAAATTAAACTGCCAACCGTTATTTTAGTCAACAACGGTACTGCTTCGTCTGCCGAAATTTTTACTTCAGCCCTATCAGAGCATAACTTAGCTAAAATTGTCGGGCAAACCACCTTTGGTAAGGGAACCGGACAGACATTATTAAGTTTCGCTGATGGTTCTGCTCTAAAATATACTGTTTTTGAATGGCTTACTCCTAATGGTATTTCCCTAGAAGAAAACGGTATTACTCCTGATTATCTTCTTGAGAACAATAGCATCCAAGACCAACAATTAGAAAAAGCGAAAGAGTTATTGAGATAGATATCTCTGATAACCACGAATAAACTCAGCGGCCCTCATTATTTTTTTTCCGGCCGGTTGCAATTCTAAAATTTCCAATGACTTTTGGCTGGTGCCAATAATCAATTTATCCTGATCAATTAATATTTCAGCTGGTTTTAAATTATTCTCTGTAATCTGAGCTTTAAAAATTTTTATATTTAAACCATTTAAATCAAAAAAGGCAGAGGGCCAAGGATTAAAAGCCCTAATCTGATTATTAATTTCTTGAGCTGGTTTTAACCAGTCAATCCGACCATCTTCTTTTTTGATTATCTTACAAAAAGTAGCCTGCTGATGATCTTGAGGTAGAGGAGTGAGCTGATTAGATAAATATTTAATGACATTTTTAGCTAATATGTCTTGGCTAATACTAGTTAATTTTTTACTGAGGGTTAAAAAATTATCCTCTGGATTGATCTCTATTTTCTCTTGAGCTAAAAGTGGACCATGATCCATTTGGCTATCAAGCTGCATTAAACTAATCCCTGTGATTTTAAACCCTTTCAATAAAGCAGTTTGAATAGGGGAAGGACCGCGCAGCAACGGCAATTGGGAAGGATGGATATTTAAAGCCAGTAGTTCTGATAGTTTTAGTATCTTATCGGGAATAATTCTGCCATAAGCTATAATCATAAAAGTAGCCGGTAAATATTTTTTCAGATCATTAATAAATTCATTATTAAAAATTTCCGGCTCTAAAACCGGTAAATTATTTTTTTGAGCTTCAATTTTAATAGGAGAACTGAGTGTCTTTTTGTTTCTTCCAGCTGGCTTGTCAGGTTGGGTGACTACAGCTCTAACCAGACCCATTTGCTGCAAAGTCTGGAAACCAGGCAAAGCAAAATCAGGTGTCCCCCAGAAAATAATTTTTTTGTCTGTTTTAATCATTTTTCAATTTATCCAAAATCTCCTGCCCTTTAGTAATTCTTTCTGCTCGGTCGATAAATAAAATCCCATTTAGATGATCTATCTCGTGTTGGAGGACAATAGCTTGAAATCCCTTGATTTTCTCTTTATGACTCTGCCCGTCTAAATCTTTGTATTTTATATGAATTTTCTTGGAACGACGCACTAAACCAAAAATCTGCGGCAAAGACAAACATCCTTCTTCAGTCACTGTTTTATCTTTAGAAAAAAAAGTAACCTCTGGATTAACATAAACTGTGTAGCTATGCCCATTCCGATCGCCCATAACCACAATCTGCTGGCTGAGTCCAACCTGCGGACCAGCTAAACCAATTCCGTCATCAGTATACATAGTTTGAGCCATGGCCATGGCCATTTCCTTTAAATCACCATCAAACCGATTAATCGGCTGACTGGCTTTTCTTAAGAATGTATCTGGATATTTGATAATTTTTAACATAACTATATTAAAACATTTTTATAAACTTTTGTCAAAAATTAAATCTTCAAAATCAAAACTAAAAAAATGACAACCAAACAAAAATTTGTTATAATTCATTTATGAATAAGGGCTTTTCTAGTTTAGGTAATATTTTAAAGGGTCAAAAATCAATAAAACCGCCGGCTTACCAATGGCAGGATTTAGCCCTGGAAGTGATAAAAGAATTAAATATTCCTAATTTTAAAAGAAATTCTGTTTTTAAGGTCTGCAAAGAAAACTCTCGAGATTATATTGAAAAATGTCTCAATGATACTAAGGAACTAGCCAAGGAAGGGGAGCAGTGGAAATATTTTTTTAAATTAATAAGTAATAAATAATTAATCATTAAACATAAAAAATATGACTATCAATAAAGAAGATTTTATTAAGGAACTTAATAAGGATCTAGAATGGGAATTTGCAGCTGCTATCCAATATGTCCAGCACGCTGCGGTCATCACTGGAGCTGAATATGATTCAATCACTAAAGAACTGATTATTCATTCCAATGAAGAAATGGCTCACGCTGTCAGTTTATCAGAAATTATTTCTGACTTGGGTGGCACGCCGGTCATTGATGTGGAAGAGAGAAAAATAAGTAATCAGTCTAAGACAATGCTGGAGCAAGATTTGGCCGGCGAAGAATTAGCTATCAGCCGCTACAAAACCCGAGTAAAACAAGCTGATGAATTAGGCGAACATGGAATGCGCCGCGTTTTAGAAGACATCTTAATGCAGGAAGAAGAACACCGTCGTGATTTATTAAGCTCGCTAGGCAGATAAAATGAACAAGACAATCAGTGCCGGCGGAATAGTAATAAATCCGCAAGGCTTGATTCTACTAGTTAATCAAAATGATGACTCCTGGTCTTTTCCCAAAGGGCATCTTGACACTGGTGAGGACGGCCTCACTGCCGCCAAAAGAGAAATTTATGAAGAGTCGGGAATTTCCGAATTAGAGTTAATTAAAAAATTTGATAACTACCAAAGATATAAGATAGCTCTTGGAGGCAAAGGAGAGGATCAAACAGAATTAAAAATAATTTCTCTATTTTTATTTAAAACTAACCAGACAAAATTAAATCCTTCTGACCCTACTATTCCTAAAGCTCAATGGGTAACTAAAGATAAAGTAGCTGATCTACTGACGCATCAGAAAGACAAAAAATTTTTTCTACGTATTATCAATCAAATTTAAACTTAAAATCCCCATAATACTTGTGGGAATTTTATTATATATCCTTATAAAAAGAGGTAGAGTAGTAGTCTGCTAAAAACACAACCTACTAAAACTGCTAAAAATTCTACTATAGCTGTTACAAGCATTAAGGACATCACTATGCAGAATTTGAAAAATATCCATAACTCTTTTTCTACTCCATATTCTTTCTTAAGCAGTCCATATTCCAATGGGACAGCAATAACTAAGATGATTATACCCAGGCCAACTAATATAGACATTACAATCCTCCTTCATAATCAAAACAACATAAATAACGTTATAATATATCATACATATTAAATTTTGTCAATAATATAGTTTTAAATTTACTTGAGTGTTGTTTAATACTATAATATAAGCCATGATCTTAAGAATGAACTCCTTACTGAATCTCAAAATTCTGCACTAAATAACCAATCCCAAAAGGGGACTCGTAGCTTAATTGCTCCGACCGATAGTTAATACTTTTAATAATCCCTAATAGTATCAATAAAGAACGGAAGCCGCATTGATCAGCGCCTGCTTCTTCCACAAATTTAGAATCAAGACTAACAATCTCATCCACTTTCTTTTCATTAAGTAATTTAATAATAGTCTGATCAAAATCCTGCCCAGCCGGTGAATAACCGCCCGGTGAATCTTTGTGTAATCGATGAGATAAATCTCCGGAAGCAACTACGGCCACCCGTTTATTGGATTTATTAATCTGCTCTTTAATAGCCCTCCCAAAATCTAAATGAGTTTGATTATCTTGATTTGAATAACCAATGCTGACAATTTTAACTTTGGGTAAATTTTTAGTGAGATGATATAAAGGGACACCACTACCATAATCTAATTCCTCTTGAGCAAACAAAATCACTGGAAAAGAGGTCTCGATTGATTCTTTTATCTGGTAACCGAACCCCAGATCATTCTCAAATTCTAAGTTAGTCACTAAATCTCCAAATTTCTTAAAATTGACCTTAAGTTGCGGTTGTTGATTGATCACAAAAGACTCTTCACGCAGGTCAATATGAGGTGAAACTATAATAATAACATCTGGTTTGGCCGCATATAATTCATAAGCTAGATGCTGGTAGGCCTCTCTGGTTTTTGACAATTTGTCTAGATTATCCCTGCCAATTTCCGGAATTAAAAGAGGAGAATGGGGGACAAAACAAGCAAAAGTAATCATATTATAAACTTAATTCTTCTCCTAAATCATGCAGTTTTAAAACTCGATCCGTAACCGTCTGAATCTGAGACCAATTATACCCTAAACCAACAAAAGTTGCTTCATCGGGAATTAAACGACGCTGGCCGTTGGAGATAACATAAACTTTGGCCTCGTCTTCCGTCTTGATCAAATTACCATCCTGAATTTTAACCGGCAAAACCTTAGTGTATTGTTCTAGAGTCTTACTAGTCACTTCTTTGATGGACAAATCAGAATAATTTATAGCGATGATAGAAGGATGAACAATCGGCGCCTTTTGGTTATCTTTAACATAATAAACACCGCCGGTGGACATATCTCTCAAAAGCTGTTCAAAAGGACTTAAATCTCCTTCAGTCAAAAGCGAACCATCAATAAAATTATCTAGATCTGTCTGATTAGCTTCAATGATCTCAGCTGGATTAAAACCAAGTTGTCTAAAAGCTTCATCAGAAACAATTAATCTCTTTTCCATACCGTCTAAAAGATATCTGCTACCGTCTGCTCCCTGTAAAACCGAATAATTAGGATATTTAATGGAGCCACCATCTTCATACTTGGCTAATTCTTCACTACTCACTTCTAAAACTTTCTTGGGATCGTAACGAGAAACTAAAGCAGTCATTGAATCAAAAGGTCGTTTTTGACTACGGTCAATTAAATAAATAGTAACTACATCTTCACCATCCTTAGCTTTAATTAATGAACCATCTGGAAATATTCCTCCACTTATATCACCAGGTCCACCAAAACTGTATCGCTCCCATAAGGTGGCAAACAAATTATTACCTTGTAAATGAGGCGTATAGACATAAAGAGCAGCTGTAATTTTATTTTCCGGCTTAACTGCTTGCCCGTCAATAATAGAGGTCTTGCCAGGATAATGAGGGCGGACATAAATATTGTCTAAATAATCCCGAAATTGCAGGGCAGTGGCTCTAACTTGCTTGCCAAAACCCTTCCATTGTGGATTACAAGGTTGGCCGTCAAAACAATAATAGCCCATAGCATAATTAAGCTGTCTTTCGCTAGGTTCGGAGTCCTCAATTAAACCCTGCTCTTTTTGCAACATAGCTAACAAAAACTGGGGATTGATTTTAGCTTCCCAAGCCGCATTGTAAATAATCTCGGTAGCTGAACGATTTTTATAATAATCTTCTTCTGAATTAATAGGCGCATCAGCTGGCCCTGGATTATTACCATTATAAAAATAGCTCTTGAGATAGCTATTATTTTGAATTAAAAAATTCTTAATTTCTATTTGACTCATAGAAGAATGGTTTTCAGCTTCAGCGTCAGATAGTAAATTATTATAATCGATATCTAAATTCGAAGCCAGAGTTAAAGAAGGAATAAGAAAGCTGCATAAAGTAAAAACGACAAATATTTTATGAGGCAGTTTATTCATAAGTTAAAATTAATAGTTAATGTTTTCTATTCCTGTATTATACCAGAAAATCAAATAAACTCCAAAAAGAAAAATGGCAAAAATGAACCTAATAAAAACATTGCTTTTTGCCAGTTTTTAAGCTAAAATGATATTGAAATTAGCTTATTAAAACATGAACTATTTAAGACTATTTATCAGCTTACCGGTTGATGCAGCAACCACTAGGGAAATTACTAAAAAATTTACAGGACTGAATTTACCTTGGGAAAAATTAAAGCTCATTCAACCAGATCAAATACATCTTACTTTAAAATTTCTGGGTGATACACCGATTGATAAAATCCCCCCGCTGATTGCAACCCTGCAAGAAATTAAATTAAATTTTCAATATTTAGAACTGACCATTGAAAATTCTATAATTTTTAACTCTAAAACACCGAAAGTTCTAGCTTTAAAAATCAAAGAAAATAAAAAACTACAAACATTATTCAAAGCCATTGAAGAAAAATTATTCTCAGCTGGACTAGCTCATCGAGAAAACAAAAAATTTTCTGCCCACCTGAATTTAGCTCGCATTAAAAAAACGTCACAGCATAAAGAATTTGCTAAATTTACAGACTGGCAAGTTCATAAGATTATCCAAGCATCATATTTTGAATTGAAAGAAAGTGTTTTAACTAAAAAAGGACCAGAATATACCACCTTACAAACTTTTGACTTATGAAAGAATATAATATTTTAGGAATCAGAGTTCATACTATCCCCAAACACATTATCAAAAATTTATTACATGTTTATCTGAATTCTGACCAGCAACATCAAATTGTGACAGTCAATCCAGAATTTATAGTGTCCGCGCAAAATGATAATAAATTTCGCAAAATTATTAATGAAGCTAGTCTAGCCACTATTGACGGTGCCGGAATTATTAAAGCCCTACAGTTTTTTGGTCAACCAATTTCATTAGATGATAGAATAACTGGTGTTGATTTAACAGAAATGTTACTTAAAATAGCCGTCAATAACAATAATAAAATTTTATTTTGCCTTAATAGCCGAGGGCTAACTAAGCCAGATGATTTTTTTATGAAAATAAAAAAAAGGTATCCTGATTTAGACTTTCAGGTGGCCGATGAAAACATTCTGTTGGAAAAAGCCGATATCTTTAACCCTGAAATAATCCTCGTCGGTTTAGGAGCGCCTACTCAAGACATTTGGATTTGGGAAAATCTGTCCAGAATTCCTTCGGCTAGGATTGCAGTGGGAGTAGGGGGCACTTTTGATTTTATGTCCGGTCGTATTTCCCGCGCCCCCAAAATATTGCGCAGCTTTGGACTGGAATGGCTCTGGCGGGTTTTTCGACAGCCACATCGTCTCCATCGTATTAACCGAGCTATTTTTATCTTTCCCTATTTAGTCGTTAAAGACCGCATAAAAAAATCCATAAAAAACTCAAATAACAAAGAAAAATTATGAATAAAATTCGCACCAGATTTGCTCCCAGTCCTACCGGTTATCTCCATATTGGGGGATTGCGCACGGCTTTATTTAATTATCTATGGACTCAGAAAAATAGAGGCCAGTTTTTACTACGCATTGAAGATACTGACCAAGAACGATATGTTCAGGGCGCAGAAGAAAAACTAATAGCCACTTTAGAAAATATCGGCTTAAAGCCAAATCAGAAGCCATTAACTCAATCCAGCCGGCTAAAAATTTATCAAAAAATAGCTGAAGAATTAGTAAAAAAAGATTCAGCTTACTATTGTTTTTGTAGCCCAGAAAGATTAGATAAATTAAGAAAAGAACAACAATCCCAAAAAAAAATTCCCAAATATGACAACCATTGCCGTAATTTATCAACTGGAGAGATTAAAGAAAAACTAGCTGCTAATCAAAAATATGTTATTCGCTTTAAAATACCGGAAAAACAAACTATCGAAGCTAAAGATTTGGTTTATGGTTCAATTAAAGTTCAAAGCGAAGACTTAGATGATTTTATTATTTTAAAATCTGATCAATTTCCTACTTATCATTTAGCTAATGTGATCGATGATCATGAAATGCAAATTTCCCATGTGATCAGAGGAGAAGAATGGCTGCCGTCTCTGCCTAAGCATATTTTATTATATCAAGCCCTTAATTATAATCAGCCGAATTTTGTGCATTTGCCTTTGCTTTTAAATCCAGATAAATCAAAATTATCTAAACGGCAAGGGGATGTGGCGGTAGAAGATTTTTTAGCTAAGGGGTATCTGCCACAAGCCATTCTCAATTACGTCGCTCTCTTGGGTTGGAATCCGGGAGATGACCGTGAATTTTTTAGTATTAAAGAATTGATTAAAAACTTTTCCTTAGAAAAAATTAATAAAGCCGGAGCTATTTTTGATTTAAATAAATTAAATTGGTTTAATGCTGAATATATCCGGCAGATTATTGCCAAGAGGGGAGAGGATTATCAGAATTTAATCAACCAAACTAAAAAAATCCTGCCTGACCATTCAGACCAAGTAGAAAATTTATTAAAACTATTTGGCAGCCGCTTAAATTATTTAGCTGAACTAAAAGAATTAAGTCCTTGGCTCTGGCAACTGCCTGATTACCCAACACAATTATTAATCTTTAAAAAATCTGATCAAGAAAAAACTAAGCAAGGTCTAAAAGAGGTTTTAGAATTATTAACTACTACTGACCAAAAAAAATGGACCAGAGAAAATCTTGACCAGATTTTACAACAAGCTGTGAAAAACGGTCTTACTGCTGGCGATATTTTCTGGCCTACTCGAGTGGCTTTGTCTGGTTTAGAAAAAAGCCCTTCCCCGGCGGAAATTATGGAATTTTTGGGTAAAGAAGAAAGTCTGGAAAGAATCAACCAAGCTTTGGGAAAATTAAAATAAATACAACGTTTGCTAATTTAATCAAAATATGCTATAATATAATTATCCACAAGCTAGAACTATGCCGAAAATAAAAACCCCTCGACTTCGCTCGGGGCAAGTAAAAACAAAAATAAATTTACTATTACTATCCTTTATAACCATCTGTTTATTAGGTTGGTTTTTTTATCCTTCAGAAATTAAAGCCACTGAATATCAGCTCAATGATCTGGAAAATTTAGAAATGTGGCAAATTAATCAGGATATTAATGACAAGAGAGCTGAAATTCAAGAGTTGAACCGGCAGGTGGAGGTTTACCAGAAAAATATCAGCGCCAAACAACGGGAATTGAACAGTTTATCCAACCAAGTCAGTACTTTAAATGACAGTATTGCCAAGATTAATCTGGAAGCCAAGACAGTTGAGTTGGAAATTGAAACTTTGAATTTAAAAATAGAAAATACGGAATTAAAAATTCAAGCTAAACAACGGGAGATTAATGATCAAAAAGAAATTGTGGCTAGAGTGCTACGCCAACTGCATTTAGAACAGCAAAAAAATTCTGTGTTAGAGATCCTACTACTAAACAACAGTTTTAGTGAATTTATGGCTGAGTTAGACCGATTAGGAGATATGCAAAGTAACTTGGTTAAAGGAGTAGAGGGCTTACAGACAGTTAAGATAGCTTTGGATAGCGATAAATCCTCTTTGGAGGACAAACAAATCGAATTAAACACCCTGCAAGGAATTCTAACTACTAAACAAACGACATTAGATAGCCAAAAATCAGCTAAATACAACCTAATGGCTGTCACCCAAGGGCAAGAAGCAAAATTCCAGCAATTACTAGATCAGGCCAAACAGGAACAAGAGCAAATGAACAATGATATTGTTTATTTGGAAAAAATTGCCCGAGAAAAATTAAACCGCCAATTAGAACTAGAAGCAATCAACAGCGACGGATTGATGTGGCCGATTGCCTCACGAATAATCACCGCTTACTTCCATGATCCTGATTATCCTTATCGCTATATTTTTGAACATAATGCTATTGATCTAGCCACCCCACAAGGCACAGCCATTCGGGCCGCTGATTCTGGTTATGTGGCTAAAGCAAAAGACGGCGGTCAAACCGGTTATAGTTATATTATGATTGTCCATGCTAATAGCTTATCCACTGTCTATGGCCATGTCAACCAGATTAGTGTTTCTGATGACCAATTTGTCAGCAAAGGACAAGTTATTGGCTATTCTGGCGGCATGCCGGGCACCAGAGGAGCTGGTTTGTTTTCGACCGGACCTCATTTACATTTTGAAGTTCGCCTTAATGGAGTACCAGTCAACCCTATAAATTATTTGCCCTAAATACCCCATATCTCTAGACTACGCTTGAGACATCTCTCCCTAAATTAGGAAGAAAAAAAACTCGCCGATTGGCGGGTAGAGAGGGTATTTATTTTCTTAAAGGATGAAATTTAGTATGCATTTTTTCCGCATAGCGATCAGAAGCATGTACATAGCGAGTCGTAGTCTCTAAAGACTCATGCCCCAATAATATCTGAATAGCCGCTGGATTAGCCCCATTTTCAGCCAAATAAGTAGCAAAACTATGCCTAATGGAATGAGCTGAAACTGGCACATTAATACCAAGTAATTCGCGGTATTTTTTTATTTTATATTGTAGATAATTTGGTGAGATTCTTTTATGCTTGTCTGGATTATTGCGACCGCGATAGGGGATAAACATAAATTCTGAATCATCATGGCGTATTTTTAAATAATGCTGCAAATGAATAATAGCCCGCGGTGTTAAATAAACAAAACGCTGTTTTTTCCCTTTGCCCATAATATAAATCCGACCACTCAAATCCAACTGATCTCTTTTTAATGAAAGTAGTTCCGAAATACGCATACCAGTGGCAAATAAAGTTTCCAGCATAGCCCGATTACGAAGTTTGATGGCTTGATTCTGTTCAAATGTTTCCGGTGCTTCAATTAACTTGATTAATTCATGCATTTCCGGAACTTGACTATTTTTTTTCTCTGTCTTTAAGAGCTTGATGGCATCAGCTGTAATCGGCGATTGATAATCAACATCGTTTAAAAATTTTAAATAAGACCGCAGAGCTGAAAGAATCCGGTTGATGCTATAACTGGATAATTTTGCCTGACCCTTTTCATTGGAAGCAGTCTGCCGCGAAGTAGAGGAGAGGTAGGCCTTAAATTTAATAATTGACCTTTTGGTTAATTTTTTAAAATCAGTCTTGATATCATCGTTTAAAAAATTTTCCAAAGTATTTAAGTCCCTCTCATAATTGTAGACCGTTTCTGTTGAATAGTTATTAGACTGGATATTTTCCAAAAACTCATCTAAGAGGGGGAGGATATGCTTTTTATTCGCTTTAATCATGTTTATATTATAATTCAAGGAATAATCATTGTCAAATTGAGTGTAAGAGTTATTATACTCAATTCATATCTATAATAAAAAAGGGGCTTTTTATTTCAAATAAACCCGATCGCCAAAACGAACATCAATATAATCAATATCTCCTCCAACAATATTGCCGGCGGTTAGCACTTTGCTTAAACTATTTAATTCCTCATTAATATCTCCGGTGGCATCTAATTTTACATAAAACCCCACCTCGCTCTGTAATTGCATTAAAGACCAATTATTATTAATAGTAATCTTAGTTAACCTGGCTTTAGAGCCAATTAACTCCTGCCAGCCCAAATAAATCTGATTAATAAGATTAATCTCGCTGGTGCTAAAAATATCCTCATTTTGGGGATAGTTGGCCCTTAAATCTTCTAAAATAAGGTATTTGTCATCCAAAGCGCTAATTTGGCGATTTAAGCGTCCTTTAGCGTCTAAAAGGTATAAAGTATCATCATTTTGCCAAATAAATTGAGAAATTTTTTCTTTGACTGTAATAATCAAAGAATTGGGAAATTTTTTCTCAACTTTAACCTCATCCAAATTATAAGCTTCGGCTAAAAGATTTTCTAAAGGTTCTGTTTTTAAAAGAAAGTAGTTATTATTCTTAAATATCAAATATTTACCAGCTGACAACTGATCAGCCAACGTTTCTTCAATTTCCTCTAAAGATAAATCCTGATTATTCAATAAAATAATATTCTTAACCTGTAGATATCTGATTTGAAAAATACTTTGTATTAAAAAAATTATTAAAATACACCAAATAATAAAAATAATTCTTTGGCGATATTTACTTTGCTGTTGCACATAATAACCTCGCTGCACTCTTTTCGGCTTTTGAGGCAAATGCTTCTTCCAGGGTTTATCTTTCTTTTTTTGATATTTCATCTTTCCCCTGTTTAAGCGCTTCTCTTTATTAAGTGTCGTTAAATATTAAATAATAACCCGCGGCAATAATGGATTTATTCTAGTTACCACTTCGTAATTAATGGTTTTGGATAAAGAAGATAATTCTTCAGCTGTAATTCTTTCCTGACCGTCGTTACCTAAAAGGATGACTGTCTCCCCTAAATCAGAATTAAGGCTAGTAGGCAGTTCAACCATAGTTAAATTCATGCAAATATTACCCCGCACCGGACAACGCTGACCTTTAATTAAAACTTCCGCCTGATTGGATAGCAAACGACTATATCCTTCATTATAACCAACCGGCAAAACCGCTATTCGACAATCTTGCGGACAAATATAGCTGCGGTCATAGCCTACTGATTCTCCTTGCTTTAATTCTTTAAGTTGGATTATTTTTGTTTTAAAAGCCAAAACCGGCTTTAAATCTATTTTTAAATTCTTTCCACGCTGACTGGTAGACTGACTGGGCCATAAACCATATAACGCTAGGCCTAATCTTATTAAATCCATCTGTGTTTGCGGCAAGCCAACCGCAGCGGCTGAACAGGCGGAGTGAATCTTAATTAAAGGAAATTTGTTGATTATTTTCCTAAAACTATCTAGTTGCTCGTGAATAAAATTTTGATCCTCGGCTTCTGAATCAGCATAATGTGTAAAAATACTATTAATCGTTAAATATTTCTTGCCTTTTATATAATTAATGGCCTGAACTGCCTCCCCCACCCTGAATCCTAATCTAGCTGTACCCGTATCTATTTTTATATTAACTAAAAATTTTTTACTTGTTTTTTTAGCAAAATTATTTAAATAATTTGCTGTATCTAAATCATAAACCGGCAAAGATATCTGTTCATCTAAAGCAATTTGAAGACTCCTCTCCTCTCTATCAAAATAGCTTAAGACCATAATCGGCTTACTAGAAATTTCTTTTAACTTTAAAGCTTCCTGCAGATTAACAACCATCAGACCGTCAATGTTCTGATTCTGATCAAGCAACCCTGCTATTTCCTGAAAGCCGTGCCCGTAGGCATTGCTTTTAATGACTGGCCAAATTTGAGATTGGGGAGCTATTTTTTTAAACTGTTGTATGTTATGAGCAAGATTCTGACTGTCTATTTCTATCCAAGTAAGTGGCATTATTACTTTTTAATTTCTTTAAAACTCAAATAAGACTGCAAAACTTTAGGCACTTTAATACTACCTTCTTTAGTCTGATAATTTTCCATAATAGCTATTAATGCCCGACCAATAGCTATGCCAGTACCATTAAGAGTGTGGCATAATTCTTTTTTCTGGCCAGCCTGATATTTAATATTAAGGCGGCGGCTTTGAAAATCAGTAGTATTAGAACAAGAAGTAACTTCCCGATATTTATTTTGGGAGGGTAACCAAGCTTCTAGATCATATTTTTTAGCAGCCTGAAAGCCAATATCTCCACTGCAGATATTAACTACCTGGTAAGGAATTTTTAACTCCGACCAAATTTCTTCTTCAATAGCTAAAATCTCCTGGTGATTTTTTTCGGATTCTTGAGGTTGGCAAAAGACCACCATTTCTATTTTATCAAACTGATGACCTCTGAAAATGCCTTTATTATCCTTGCCATAACTGCCTGCTTCCCGACGATAGCAAGTAGATAAAGCAAAATATTTTATCGGGATTTTTAGATTCAAAACTTCATCGGCATGATAACTAACTAGAGGAACTTCAGAGGTGCCAATCAAATATAAATCATCTTTGTCAGAATTAACGTGATAAATCTCATTTTTTTCAGCTGGGAAAAATCCGGTGCCAAACATTGCTTTTGTTTTCACGAGATTAGGTGGCACCACGGGCTGAAAACCTGCTTTTAATAATTTACCAAAAACATAATTAAGTAGGGCCCACTGTAATTCTACTAATTGATTTTTTAAATACCAAAATCTGGCTCCTGATATTTCTGAACCCTTGTCAATGTCAATTAAATCTAATTTTTGAGCCAACTCTTCGTGAGGCAATGGCTGAAAATCAAACTGAGGCTTCTGACCCACGGTCTTCTCTACCTGATTATCTTTTTCACTTGAACCAATAGGTGTAGTTGTAGAATTAAGATTAGGCAACTGGGCTAACAGAGCATAAATTTCATTTTGAATTTTTTTTAATTCCTTTTCTTCTTCTTGGATATAATCGCCTATTAATTTCATTTTTTCCCTAATCTCTGGGCTGGGTTTAGTCTTAGAATGTTTATTACGTTCAGTCCTTCTCCCAGCTATATTTTGGATACGCTCTGAAACTTCTTTAAAAAGATTTAATAACTCATCAACATCAACCTTTACTCCCCTGCTCTGGTTATTTTGAATCACTAAATCTTTATTCTTTTTAACAAATTTTATATCAAGCATAAAAGTTTATTTAATTATTTTTAGGACGCATGGTCGGGAATAAAATAACTTCCTTAACATTATCAACATCACCTAAAAGCATTACTAGACGATCCAACCCAATACCGATGCCAACAGTTGGTGGCATGCCGTATTTTAAAGCTTCAACAAATTCCTGATCAGCTCCTTGGGCCTCTTCATCACCGGCAGCTCTTAATTTCTTTTGCTCCTTAAATCTTTGTTCCTGATCTAAAGGATCATTAATTTCGGAAAACGCATTACAGACTTCAGCGGTTTTAACAACCAGTTGAAACCTTTCTACATAGCCCGGCCGACCTGGCAATTTTTTAGAAAGCGGAGACAATTCAATGGGATGATTAATCAAAAAAGTCGGCTGAATCAAATGAGGACGAACAAATTTTTTGTATAACTCATCTAAAATCTTACCTCTTCCCCATAAATGATCTGCTACTAACTTAGCTTTCTTAGCCAGTGATCTTAATTGACTATCGGAAGTTTTGTCCAAGTCTATTTTTAAGGCCTGATCTAGAACTTCTTTAAAATCCAAACGCGGATAAGGCGGCTTAAAATTTAAAATATCATCACCATTTTTAATTTTTAGTCCATTGTTATTAACTTTTTTTACTAAAAATTCAAAAAATTTCTCCATAAATCCCATTAAAAACTCGTAGTCTTGATAAGCCCAATAAGCTTCCAATTGAGTAAACTCCGGATTATGCTGATGATCAATACCTTCGTTGCGAAAACATCTAGCAATCTCATAAACTTTTTCATAACCACCGATAATCAGTCTTTTTAAATAAAGTTCGGGTGCAACTCTTAAAAACAAATCAATACCCAAAGCATGATGATGAGTCACAAATGGCCGAGCAGCTGCCCCACCAGCTACAGCTTGCAAAACAGGCGTATCCACTTCTGTAAAACCATGCTGATCAAAATACTGTCGAGCTGATTTAATAATCTGACTGCGCAGATCGAAAATCTCTTTGACTTTAGGATTGACTAATAAATCTAAATATCTCTTACGGAATCTCAAATCAGGATCCTTTAAGCCATAATGCGGATCCGGTAAAGGCAATAAAGATTTACTTAAAATAATAACCTGATTAACTAATAAAGTCGGCTCTTTGGTTTTGGTTATAAACGCCTGACCGATAAACTCTACAAAATCTCCAAGATCATAATTATTTTTAAATAACTGGTACTCCTCTGCTCCGATCTGGTCCTTACGGATAAAGGCCTGTAATTCTCCAGAAAAATCCCTAAAATGCAAAAAACATGAACCACCCTGCAACCTAATACTAACAATCCTTCCAGCCAGGACGACTTTTTTCTCTTTCTTTAATAAACTGTCAAAATTCTGCAAAAAATCAGCCACCGTGGTATTTCTTTTAGTGCGAGCCGGATAAACATTAACGGCCTGTTTTTGCAAACGATTCATCTTTAAGAGCCGCTGCTGATATTCGTCGTTAATATCAGTTGTTTTTCTTGTTTGAGTCATAAGACTATAAAATTAAATTGATACAATAATCATAGCTAATTTTGGCTTTAAAATCAAGGTAATCTATTCTGCTTTTGGCAATTGGTGGTTTCGAAATTTCAATAGATATTTAATAAAACTAACAATATGATTACGGGCTGGTTTATTAAAAAAACTTTTCATAATATTTTCACTAGCCGATTGGCGACGATGAAGATGAATAATTTCAGCTTGACCGACATAAGCTACCTTAAAACCATTTTCCCAAAAACGACGTGACCAATCAAGGTCTTCCATATACATAAAATATTTTTCGTCCAATAAACCAACTTTATTCAAATATTCTGTCCTTATTATCAAACAAGCCCCAAACAAAGCTGGCACGTAAAAATTATGATAATGATTAACTTTTTTCATTAAATATTGATCAAGCCAAGTCTGCCCTTTTTTTGTTTCGCCTAAAAGAGTTCGCCGATACAAAGGCAAACGCCAATCAGGAAACCGCGTACAGGAATATTGAATACTCTGATCTGCATTAATTAAACGCGGACCGGCCAAACCAACCTCTGGATGATCTTCCATGTAATTATATAAAATTTCAATACCCGCTGATAAGACCGCCAAATCCGGATTACAAAGCAAAATATATTTACCTCTGGCTTGTTTAATTCCTAAATTATTCCCATAAGCAAAACCACCATTTTTTTTACTCTGAATAAATTTTACTCCCGGAAAATCATCCCTGATTAATTCAGCTAGGCCGTCATAGGAGGCATTATCAACCACGATAATTTCATAATCGTATGGCAGGCGCAACTCAAAAATATTAGTCAAAAACTCTTTGACCAAATTCTTATTATAATAGCTTAAAATAACAATTGATAAATCCATATAATTATTTAAACCATTGACGTACCTCACTTGCCTTAATCTGTCGATTCTTTTTAATTAATTTTCTTTTGGCTCGCATTTTTGGTAAATTTTTTATAAATTCTCCGCAACCAGCTAAAGTGCTCCTCTCAAAAAGCAAAAAATAGAAAAACTTTCGGCTTTCATACCACAAAATTGGCCAGAAATCACGCAAAATATTAGTAACAAAAGAATTTTTATATAAAGTTATAAAATGATTGCGATAAGATAGCCGATTAGCTGTTTGGCGAGTTTTTCTGCTCTCTCTAATATTTTGAGCACTAGCCACACTGCGATGATGATAAGCCCTAGTGTTGGTAATCAGCCAATTCTCCCAACCAAATAGACGCAACCGCCAAGCTAAATCAATATCTTCCTTATAAGCAAAGAAGTCTTCGTCTAAATATTCAAAATAGTCATGGCTACGCGGTATTTTGATACTTTCCAAAGATTCTCGCCGCAATAAGACCACAGCGGCCGAAAGTCCAAAAACTTCTTTATCAGAAAATTCAAAATCCTTCTGACCTTGATGGGCGTCAATCACTTGCCTCTGCCGATTAATTTTCAGACCAAAAGAATCAATGATGCTAGTCTTCCCCTCTTCTTTAAAATCCCAATACATTGTTTTGCCAGCCACGGCCGCTACCTGTGAATTTTTTTCAAGAAAATTAACGGTTTTTTCTAAATAATCCGGCTCTAAAATAATATCTTGATTTAACAATAAAATATAATTCGAATTTGACCACCCAATCAGCAAATTATGCCCCTTGGCAAATCCAACATTTTTTTTCTGCCTAATGATCCTAGCTTGAGGATAATATTCCAAAACAACCGCTACTGATTGATCAGTAGAAGCATTATCCAATACTAAAAGTTCCCAGTTAGGGAAACTCTGCTCCTTTAGACTTTTTAAAAGCCAGGGCAGATATTCCGCGCCGTTCCAAGTTAATAAACTAACGGTAACTTTTGCTCTCTTGGCCATATGAAAAACTAATAATAGTTATTAACATTAATAGTCCTAAACCTAAAGGATGATTTAAAAAGGGAGTGAAAATATGAATGACCACTAAACTAGTTAAAGTAGCTAAAATCGGTAAAAGAATTTCCGGTCGACCAGCTAAAACTCTGTAACCGCGGTTATAAATCAAAATAATCCAGCTCCACATTAAAACTATAAAAAATATTCCAGACTTTAACCATTGATCAAGCCAACCCCATTCAAAAGCATAGGTAGTATGTAATCCTTCGGGATTTTGCTCATTTTTAATCCGCGGATCAACGGAATAATAAGTTAATTTTTTACCAAAACCATAACCAACAATCGGCTGCTCTTTAATGGCTTGCCATAAAGGCGCCAGTAGTTGTAAACGACTATTAGCTGCCGGTTCCGCAGTGTCAATCCCCCTTTGGCTTAAGCTAGCCAATCTCTTCCACTGAGGGACATTCAAAAATAATTGTAACAATATAAAACTACTCAAAACTAAACTACCCAGCAACAAACCAGACAAAAAAAATATTTGTTTTTTCTGATAAATAATCAAATGGACTAATAAAAAAATCAGACCGACAACCAAACCCAACCAGAAACTACGCGATAAGCTAATATATAAAGCTGTCGTGAGAATGGACAGATAAATAAAATTACCCCCGTTTTGATATTCCCGAAGCTGCTTAATAAAAATAATAAACCAAGCGGCAATTAAATAAACCTGTGACTGCATAAAAATTCTCCAGAAATTACCATAAAAAAAAGTTATTTCACCAGTCCGCGTGTCTCTAATCCATTTGTAAATTGAATTCATATCTAACCAACTATATTCCTGAGCAAAAATGTTAAACATCACTAAAGTCTTTAAGGCAATAACTAAAGCAGCCGCCTTCAAAATATCCACTACCTCCGTTAAATATTTAGCATCATAAAACTGATACCAGACTGGTAAATATAGCAAATACAAGTAAGCATTAGCGTCAAGAAAAATATCAATTGGCGCATATCTTTCATAATAAGCTAAAACAATCCCCCCAACAACCAACAATAAAATAAGCAACCAAATGAACCATAAACTTTTGTTTGTTTTAATTTTCAATTGTCTCCTACCTAAAAATAGCTGGATAACAAAAACAAAAATTACACTAATAAAAACAACTAAACGCGTATTAAGAACCCCATAATAAAAACTGTGCCCTAAAGAGCCCCAAAACAATTCGGCTAACGGCAAGAAAAGAGTGTAGATTGGATTCTTTAAACTTAAGACAATAGTGCTTAACCCAACCAACGATAAAATAAGCAAATTTAATTGGCTAAAATTAAAAGCCAACCAAGATAATAGTTCTGCTATGATAAAAATAGCCAACCATATCCTCCAGCTATCATTCCTCTTGTTTTTGGAGAAATAGGACATAAATTAAAGTCAAAATAAGATTAATCGGCACTAAAAACACAACAATCAACCATTGCCAAAACGGTTTATGTTTCCAGAAATACCACAATAAGCTTCTATCAAAAACGAGTTGATTTTTAAAAACTAATTGCTGGCCAAAGCTGGACCCGCCGGCATGAATAAGAACTGTTCCTGGAAAATATTTTATAGTAAAACCAGCTTTATTGGCCCGCTGGCAATAATCAACTTCTTCAAACCAAGCAAAAAATTTCTCGTCCAACATACCAATGCGCTCAATCACCTCTCGCCTGATAATCATCGCTGCTCCCATAATTTGTTCTACCTCCTGCTCTTGATCATAATCGAAATCTTTAGCTAAATAATGATCCAGAAACTTGTTGTCGCCTAAAACATTTCGCAGTTTCAACATCACTAATATTTGGGATAAAATATCCGGAAAGCGACGAATAGATGGCTGAAGAGAGCCGTCATTATTTAAAATTTTAGGCCCCACAATACCAACTATGGGATTATTATTTAGATAATTTAAAATATTAGAAAAAAATCCTGGTAATATTTCTGTGTCCGGATTCAATAAAAAAATACAATCTGCCCGCGCCTGCTTAATAGCTAAATTATTTGCCTTAGCAAAACCATAATTTTTATGAAGGCAAATCATCTTTACTTTTGGATATTTAACCATAATCATTTCCGGCGTTCCGTCAATTGAATCATTGTCAACGACAAAAATCTCTAAATTAAAACCATAGCTATTCTCGAGAATTGAATCAAGGCATTTAGCTAATAATTTTCTCACTTTCCAATTGACGATAATAACACTAATATCCGGTTTACTCATCATTAATTTAATTTATTATTTATTAATTCCAACATTTTATTAACTGTATTAAACCAAGAATACTGTTTGACAAAATCACGACGCCTCTTCTCCTGCTCTTTATTGTTTTCTTTCAAGGCCTGATCTATCGCTTTGTTAAAGTCTTGATAACCATCAGCTGTCAAAATCATCTCATCTACATTATCAGTGCCAATATTGCTGCTAGCTACCACCGGCTTACCACAAGCTAAATATTCATACATCTTCATTGGATTAGTACTGGCACTAAAGCCAGCTTTTTTGTGAGGTATAATACCAACATCAAATTGCTGAATATACATTGGAGCTTCATTATACTTCTTATAACCTAAAAAATGGACGTTTTTATATTTTTCTAAATTCAACTTAACTTCATCTTGCTCATTCCAAACAGGTCCAACCAAAACCAATGATTTTTCCGGATTATGTTCAGCTAAAAATTTAATCAAATCAAAATCAACTTTATCTTGAATGACGCCAATATAACCGATAATCGGCCGCGAAATGTCAGCAATATCTCGGTTGATTAAAGAGAGCTCTTTATTATAATGTTTGAGATCAACACCATTGGGTATCCAATAAACGTTGGATTGATCATCAAAAAAATGTAATAAATTTTTAGAAACACTAAAAATTAAATCGGCTTCTCTTTTTATTATATTATAAGATTCCTCCAGCTTCTCTTTCTGATTGAGATATGAAGAATGTAGTGTCCAATTATCAACAGCATCAAAAACTGTCAATTTTTGACCTAAGTTCTGCCAATAAGGAGCAATAAAAGGAAAAAACGACCAAACAATCAAATCGCCGAAATTAAGAGTTAAGGCCGTCTTTTGAATTCTTTTTAAAACTGCTTGCGGCTGAAGAAAAAAACTAATGTCAGAATAAACATAAAGCTTGTCGGATATTTGACTAATTTTATAAGTAGGACCGCGCTTGATAATCTGACTATCTTTAATGTTTAAGACTATGCACTCTTTATAATTACGAATGGCTCTTTTAAAATTCAAATTTAAATAATCTACAGCTAAAACTTTTCCAACCTCCGGTCTATTCAATAACTCTCGCAAAATATGATAATTGCGATTAGATACTCCTTCGTCCCATTCAGAAAAATTGGACATATTAAACATAATAACGTCAAAAGTTTTCATCCCGTTTTTACCCTAAAATTCTCTTTAAAATTAAACTTTGCTCTGAAGCTGAGGGAAAATCACCAGCTCTGACCAGAGCTTGTTCTGCTAGTTTATCAGCTTTTTGAGGATTATTCAACAAAGATTGAATGTTTTGAATCAACTGTTCAAGGTCGTCACTAGCTACCAGTAAGGCGTCTTGTTGATCAGTTAAAATTTCCTCCACTCCTCCGCCTTGGCCCGCAATAATCGGCAAACCACAACGAGCCGCTTCTAAAAACACTATGCCAAAACCTTCCACGTCGGTCTTGTTAGTCCGATTAGGCAGCACAAAAATATCAGCCAGTTGATAATAATAAACTAAATCCTGATCATCAATATCCTCCAAAATAAAGACTTGTGATGTTAGCTTATATTTTTTTATTAATTTAAGTAACTCTTCTTTTAAGGATCCTTGCCCGACAATAAAATATTTTAAACTAAAATTACTTTTCAATTTATTAATTGCTTCAATTACTAAATCCTGTCCTTTCCTTCTATTTAAACGACCCACCGTCAATAATATTTTATCTTCTGTTTGAATTTTGAATTTCTTTTTTAAATCTTCCAATTTATTTCGATCATATTCTGTCTTCAAATCAATGCTGGGATAAAGTAAACAAATTTTATCCGCCGACAACCTCAATGGTGCAATAACTTTAGCTGTATACTGACTGTTGACTATAATTTTTTCGGCATTTTTTAATATTTTATTAGTTAACTCTGGTTTATTTTTTAAAGCTAAATTTATATCCAAACCGTGTAGAGATATAATATAGGGAATTTTGAATAACAGATTTATTAGATAAGCCATAGTGCCTAGGGGTAAAATATTTGGTGTAAAAATTTTTTTAATTTGATGCTGCTGAATAATTTTATTTAATTTAAAAAAAGAGAACAGCCAAACGGGTCTGATAAACTTATTTGTTAATTTTAACTTAATAATATTATTCTGAGCAAAAACTGCTGCATGATCAGTGACTACCCAATATTCTTGCTGGTCTAAAAATTTAAATAAATTATAACAATAGCGGGCTACTCCGCCTTTATAAGGATAATATTCATGAGTTAAAAGTAAAGTTTTCTTCATGATTATCTGGATTTTGACCGGCTAAAAGAGTTTTTGATAAAAATTAAATCCGCCTTCTTTAAAGCGCCAGTTATAAACATCAAAATAAAATAAAGCAGACCGCCTACAATAATCGTCAGTGGCCAATAGATAACAGTTTTTAAAAAATAAACTGCGGGTAACATAACTAAAGCTGAGAATAATGCATAAAATAAGGTCCGAAACATACCCCAACGAAGTTCAATCACTTTTGAAACAGCCTGTAAATTTAAACTAAATAAACAAATTGTACTAATGCTGGAAGCTAAACTGGCCCCCCAAATACCCAACCTTGGAATTAAAATAAGATTTAACACAATATTCAAAACCATGACTAAACCCAAATTTCTAGTGTTAATCTTCTGCCGATCGGTAGCATTCAGAAAATAGGATAAAGCAAAATTAATAAACAAAAACGGAATACTAATAATTAAAATCTGCAAAGGCAGAATAGAATAACTAAAACTTTCTGTATAAATTTTGTTAATAATCTCTTCAGCTAAAGCTACAATGCCTAAACTAATTGGCAGAGAAATAAAAGCTAAATAATTAAATGATTTCACTAGAACCTTTCTCAAGCTCTGATAATCATTTTTAAAATAATCTGAAAAAGCCGGGTATAAAGAAGCGACAAAAGCTAAAGGAATAAACTGGAGGGCAAAAGTTATTTTATAAGCCACGCTGTAAAAACCAACTTCCGCATCTCCCAAAAATAATTTTAGAAAAAAAGTGTCAATATAGGCATACACTTTAGCAAAAATAGCCGCTAAAGCAAAAGGTAAAGTAATTAACAAAATTTTCTTGACTAATTTTTTAGAATAGACCAAACGAAATTTTACTCTAAATCTTTTATTTAAAACCAGCCCCGAATAAATCAAATTAAACAAACTGGCGGTAAATAAAACAATCAAAAATAAAAAGACATTCTTTGTAAATTGCATTAAGCTGAAACCAAGAGATAAAACAATGATCTGAAAAATCATTGTCCCCCACGATTCATACCTAAGATTCTGCCGACCACGAATAAAAGCATAGAACAACAAAATGAAACTATCAACTGCTACAATCGCTGTAGTTAAATATATTAATGTTCTTACCTGATCGTTATAAAAGAAAATACGATCTAAAACAATAATCAACAGCGCTGTGACAACACTAAATAAAAGTTTTAAAGTAAAAATCTGATGAAACCATTTTTCGTTGTCTGGTGAATTTTTAGCCACTTCTTTAATCAGAACCGTTGATAAACCGATGTCAATCAAAACCGAAAACATAGTAGCAAAAGAAACAGCAAAAAAATACTGCCCAGTCGCTTCTGCTCCTAAATAACGGGCTAAAAAAGTAAAATAAATAAAAGAAAGTAGCTTTTGAAAAACTAAAGCCACCATAAAAAAAGAGGTATTAGCCGTTATTTTTTGAGTAGTTACCATAGCTTTATTATAACAAAATATGCCTAAAAAGAAAATAGATAAATAATCATAAAAACCCCTTAAAATAAAGGGATTTTATATGTTTTATTAATAACTTTATCAGCTTACTATTTGCTTCACGCCCCGGCTTAACTTGATATTCACCGTTCCCGTATTTCAGCTTAGTTCAATATGTCGTCAGCTTTATCGCTTACTCCACTGCGGAGCGCGTCGGGCTTTTTTAAGGCCTGGTTTCTTTCTTTCTTTAATTCTTGAATCTCTAGTCAAAAATCCTTCTTTTTTTAAAGCCGGACGCAATTCCGGATCCTTTTTAATTAAAGCTTTGGCGATACCGTGTTTAATACTATCAACCTGTCCCCTCACTCCTCCGCCATGGGTTTTGATAGAAATAAAAATTTTATCCTGTCCAGTTATTTTTAAGGGTTGCAAAATTATTTCCTGCCATTGAAAATAAGGTAAATATTCTTTATAGTCCTTATTATTAATAATTATCTTTATGGTATTAGATTTTTCATCTAAAATTCTTACTCTGGCAATAGCGCTTTTTCTCTTGCCTACAGCTGGAACATAATTATTTTTCTTGTCTACTTGTTCGGTCATAACTAACTTATAATTAATCTTTTTAACATTTTGCTTCTCAATTTATTCTTAGGTAACATATTATAAATAATTTTACGCAAAACTTCAGCTGGATTATCCTTTATTAGATCACTCAGCTTCTTGGTGCGAATGCCGCCAGGATATCTGGTGTGTCGATAGTAAATCTTACTATTAATTTTATTTCCGGAAAATCTTATCTTTTGCACATTACTTACTTCCACTCTATCACCACAATCAACACTGGGATTATAAGATGGCTTATTTTTTCCTTGCAGCAAAACAGCAATCTCCGAAGCTAACCTTCCGGCAATTCTTCCTGTAGCATCAATTTTATGGGTTATTCTTTCCATTATTTTTTATTTAAACTAATTCAATCTGGGCCATCTTGGCTCCATCATTCATCCGCCGACTAATTTTAATGATTCGGCAATATCCGCCAGCTCTAGTTTTATATTTAGGGCCTAAAACATCTAAAATCTTTTGAGTGGCTTTTTTATCGTGTACAACCTTATTCAACTGTTGTTTATTATGGACTGATTTTTCTTTACCTCTAGTAATCAATCTTTCCACTAAAGGCCTAACCGCTTTAGCTTTGGCTTCAGTAGTAACCACTTTTTCGTACAAAATAAGAGAAGTAGCCAGATTTTCTAACATGGCTTGGCGAGGGGCTTTAGCCCGATCTAATATTTTATTAACTTTGCGATGTCTCATGAATATTATTTAGCTACTTTTTTCTCTTTTTTTTGTTTTTTCTCCTCCTTACCTTCTATAGCTTTCGTTTCTTTTTTAGCTTTCTTCTCTTTAACTGTAACTTTTTCAGGGGTTTCATTAATAAATAAGCTAAAATGCTCTTTTAACCTCATAGCACCCTGACTAATCGCCTCTTGAGCGTCAAGACTGCCATCCGTCAGAATATCCAAGGTCAATTTTTCATAGTTGGTCATTTCACCAACACGGACATTCTCAATACTATATCCAATATTCAAAACTGGAGAGAAACTTGAATCAATGGCAATATTGCTGATTTCCAACTTTTCACCTTTATTCTTCTGCTCTACAGTCACATAACCCAATCCTTTCTCCGCTGTAATCTCCATTGTTAGTTTAGCTTGTTTATCAGTCAAAGTGGCAATTACCAAATCTTTATTAATGATTTCCACATCAGAGTTTTTAGCAATATCAGCGGCGGTTACCACTTTTTCTCCTTTAGCTTCTAATTTTAATTTAACTGGTTCATCAGAAAAAACTTTCAGCCGCAATTGCTTCAAATTTAACATAATTTCTATTAAATCCTCCTTAATATTTTCTATTGAATCAAACTCATGCTTAGCGCCTTCCACTCTAAAAGAAGTAACCGCTCCCCCTTCTAATGATGAGAGCAACACCCTTCTTAAAGCATTTCCTAAAGTAACTCCAAATCCCGGATAGCAAGGTTCAATAACTACTTGATATTGGTTGTTTTTTAAATCTTTAATCGAAATTTTGTCTGGTAATGTAATTTGTTTCATGACTTTTAAATAAATTGTTTATTTTTTATTTTAACGAGAATAAAATTCAACAATCAAATGAGCTTCTATATTTTTTGGTAATTCATCTTCGTTGGGTAAACTATTGATAATAATAGACAGATTTCTACTATCAAAAGATAACCAACCAGCCGGCTCAATCTTATCCGCATTTTCCTTTATTTTTTTCCAATAATCTTTTTTAACTTTATTATCTTTAACTTTAATCACCTGCCCCGATTTAGTAAGATAGGAAGGTATATCAGTTTTTACACCATCAACTGTAAAATGTCCATGACTGACTAGCTGGCGAGCCAAACGTCTAGTGGGAGCCAAACCGGATCTGAAGACAACATTATCCAAACGACTTTCCAATAAAACTAAAAAATTGCGTCCTAAATCACCTGACATTTTTTTTGCCTTATCAAAAGTCAAACGAAACTGTTTTTCTAAAAGTCCGTAGATAATCTTAGCTTTCTGCTTTTCCATTAATTGACGTCCATATTCGGAAGCCTTAGCAAAAGTCTTTTTTGGTCCGTGCATGCCTGGCGGATAATTTTTCTTGGCCAGTGGTGATTTAACTGTGTCCGCTACATTTTCACCGAATCTACGACTAGCTTTATGTTTTGGCTGTAAATTTCTACCCATTATATTAATATAAAGTTAAAAGTATAAAATTAAACTCTTCTTATTTTCTTTGACCGACAACCGTTGTGTGGAATTGGTGTAACATCTTTAATAGAGCTGACTGCTAAACCATTGCTATGAAGGGCTCGAATAGCTGCTTCACGTCCAGCACCAACTCCTCTCACAAAAACTTCTACTTCGGATATACTATAATCCTTCACTTTTTCAACAGCGTTCCTAACAATAATGCCAGCGGCATATGGTGTTGCTTTCTTTGCTCCTTTAAATCCGCTCAAACCGGCAGAAGACCAAGACAAAGCATTGCCCTGCTGATCAGTTATAGTAATAATAGTATTATTATAAGTAGACTGAATATGGGCTTGGCCCTTTTTTATTATTTTCTTAACTTTTTTTCTGGATCTTACTTTTTTCATATCTCAAATCTTTAAAATACTTTAAGTCTTTTGTGCTGATGGAGCCCGACCACTACCCATGGTGACCCGTCTATTACCGCGAACCGTTCGCGAATTAGTTTTAGTCCTCTGACCTTTAACCGGTAGGCCTTTGGCATGTCTTGTACCCCGATAAGCTTTAATTTCTTTTAAACGTTTAATATTGGACAGACATTCTCTTCTTAATTCTCCTTCTATTTTAAAATCACCTTCTATTTTTTGTCTTAATTTATTAATCTCCTCTTCTGCCAAATCTTTAACTCTGGCATTTAAATTAATACTTAATCCTTTTAAGATCTTGCGAGAGGTATTTAAACCAACACCATAAATATAAGTTAAGGCAATCTCTACTCTTTTATCTTTAGGAATGTTGACTCCTGAAATTCTAGCCATATTTTTAGTTTAAAGTGTAAAGTATAAAGTGAAAAGTCTTCTTATTTCTTGCTTTCTACTTTTAACTTTATACTCTCTACTCATTTAATTATCCTTGTCTTTGTTTGTGCTTGGGATTTTTACAAATACAAACAACTTTATTATTTCTTCTAATAATTTTACAATCTTTGCATATCTTTTTAACCGAAGCTCTAACTTTCATCTAAATTATTTTCTAAAAATTATTCGACCCTTGGTCATATCATAAGGACTCATTTCTACTGTTACTTTATCTCCTGGTAAAATTCTTATTTTATACATCCTCATTCTACCGGATAAATGAGCCAAAATTTCAGGCCCATTATCTAAAATGACTTTAAAATAAGCATTAGGCAGGAGCTCCGTCACTTCTCCATCAAGCTCTAAAAACCCTTTTTTATTAACCTTTGACTCTATTTCACTCATTAATCTTATACAAAAAAAGAAAATCATTATATAACTAAAAGTTATATAAGAATTTCCTCTAAAAACATGAAAATATTCCGTTTTTTTTCTATAATTCAACGCTCCTATATTATACAGATTTTTATCTATTTGTCAACAATTTTACTATGTTCAGTTGTTTAGAACACTATTTTTATCTCCTCTTGTAATTGAATACCGTATTTATCCCTTACTTTTTGTTTAATAAAACTAATCAACATAATAACCTCCTCTGCCGTGGCCGTTCCAGTATTGACAATATAATTAGCATGTTTTTTAGAAATCTTAGCCCCCCCCATTACCTTGCCTGGCAGGCCAGTCCGAGTAATTAAATAGGCCGCTGGTATTTTTTGATATTTCTTGAACTGCTCTATATCTAAACCCCTATCTTTTAAAGCTTGGAGATCAACACTCTGAAATAAAACATTTTTAAAAATACAGCCAGCCGAAGGTTTCTGAGGTTGAGTTTCCTGCCTATATTGCAATCTTTCTTGAATTAATTTTCTAGCAAGATCAACATCGCCTTTCTCCAACTCTAATTGCACTTCTAAAATCAAAAAATTTTTTTCTTTAAAAATACTATGACGATAATCAAAATTAGCTTCTTTAGCTAACATTTCTTTAAATTGATCATCTGCTAAATCCATATATCTTATTCTCTTGACTACATCGCCTATTCCCCGACCATAGGTCCCAGCGTTCCCTCTAATTGCTCCGCCTACTGTTCCAGGAATACCGGCGACAAATTCTAAACCAGTTAAATTATTTTCCAAAGATTTATTTAATAAAAAAGACAAATCAACGCCTGCTCCAACTATTACTTGAGTGTCGTTAAAATCCAATCGCTGTAAATTAAGTTTGATAACCAAACCAGGAAAGCCCTCGTCCGAGATCAAACAATTACTACCACGACCGATGAATAGTATTTCTTTTTTATTCTGTTTAGCCCAAGACAAAGCTTCTGCCACCTCTTCAATTGTGTCTACTTCCACAAAATATTCAGCCGGCCCGCCGATTCTAAAAGTGGTGTAATCTTTTAAAGGAATGTTTTGTTGTAGATTCATAATTTTTCTATCCATTTATCAAAAATGTCTTTAAATTCTTTAAGTTGTTTTTCTTCCCGAATAGTATGCTTAGCGCCCTTGATAATATGCAGTTCTTTTTGAGTCGCTAAATGATCAAATAATAATTTTTGACTGTCTAGACATTGATCATTTTCGCCGGTAATTAATAAAATTGGTATTTTGAGCTGACCTACTTGTGGTAAAACATCATACTGTAAAATATCCTGTTTAAATTGAAGCCATCTCATTTTTTTAACCACCCCCAGTTTAGAATGGCTTTCCTGAATAGCCCAGCCAGTCTTTTCCCACTCTGCCGTGTCCTCACTTTTAAAATCGTCCAAAGTGATTTTTCCAGAAACTACCGTAGAAATAGGCGCCAGAGCTTTGATTTCTTTAAAATACTTTAAAGCATATAAAATAATACAGATGCCGCCTAAACTATGCGCCGCCAGACAAAACGGCTCTTGATACCAAGTTTGCCCTTTACTCCATTTTATCACATCTTCCAAGTCTTCGTAATAATTAGTCAGATTGGCTTCTTCCATATTACCTTCACTCTCGCCGATAGTATGTGTAGTGTCAAATCTAATCGTGGTATAATCGCTATTATAAAAGGATTGAGCCATCAGCTCAATATGTTTTTGCTCCTTAAAACCACCAAAACCGTGCATAACAAAAGCCAACCCCCGACTATTTTTGACTTCATCAATTAAAACCGATATTTTTTTATTATCTCTATTTTTTATAAATGTTTTTTGCATAATTCTTTTTTTCTTTTATTTATTTCTGCCTGAAATAATATTTGCGCTGTTTTTGTATAAAATTTATTATTTTTTAATCTAAAATTATAAAGATCTGACGGCAATATCTTATACTCTCTGGCATCACTGTAAAATTGCTCTTTGAAAGCATCTGACAGTTGATCAGCATCTATTAAAAATCTCTTACTTAATTTTTTTGGATTTTTAAATTTATGCGCCGGCACAATCTCAATAATCTCTCGAATTTGAGCATCGCTATAACGAACCTGTTTTAAAATTTTTTTAATAATCGCCGGAGCATATTGTTTTAAACATGCATCCTATAAAATCTATTGTAAGTTTCTTCTGGAATTTCGAACATTTCGGCAATATTGCGATCGCAATCGGTGTGAGTTTGATTCTAATTGACATCACGCCAAAACTAAAGCGCGCTCTAATCCGAAAAGTATAATTCCATATCCCTCCGGAAAGCTGCTGAATCATCAGCGGCTTTTTTATTTTACCATTTCTCTGGCTAAATTATCTATATCTCCGGCGCCGATAAAAAGCAGAATGGAGTCCACCGGATTGATTCTGCGAATAATTCTTTTCACTTCTTTAAAATCTTTGGCATAATGAGCTTGCGAATTATCCATGGCTAAAACTAAATCATAACTGCTGATTTTTTCCTGTTTTCTGTCTTCACGACCGCTGACTTTATAAATCTCTGAAACAATAATCTGATCAGCCAAAGTAAAACTTTTGGCAAATTGTTTTAATAACGTCTTGGTGCGGTTATGATGATGTGGTTGAAAAACAGCAATCACTTGTTTATCAGGATAAAAACTCTTAACGGCTTTAAGTAATCCTCTGATGGAATCGGGATGATGGGCGTAATCGGAGATAATAATATTGCTTTTAAACTGCCCAACTTTTTCAAAACGCCGCCAAGTGTCTTGGAATGAGTTCAAGCTGTTCCAAATCTGATGCTTGTTAATACCCATATAATCAGCCACCGTAATGCTCGCCAAGGCATTGTAAATATTGTATTCTCCTGGAATCTGTAAAGTAAAATTAGCTAATACTTTATCTTTTTTATAAATATCAAAATGTTGCTGATAGTCATTAATAATTATTTTTTTAAAAGCATAATCAGCTTTGCCTCTACCAAAAGTAATTGACCGACCGGCGAATCTAAAATCATAGCTATTTTTATCATCCGAATTTTTTATTAAAATTCCGTCTGATGGCAACTGATCAATAAATTTTTGAAAATGTTTTTTTATGTCGGCCAAATTTTTATAAAAATCCAGATGATCCTCAGCCACATTGGTCAAAACAATGATCTGTGGTTTAATTTCCAACATATGGGCCCGCCATTCGCAGGCTTCCACCACCAAAATATCCGAACTACCCAGACGAAAATTACTCTTCCATTGAGGTACTAGGCTGCCAACAATCACTGTCGGATCTAGTCCAGCTTTCTCTAAGGTTAGACCAATCATCGCTGTCGTGGTTGTTTTGCCATTAGTACCGGCCACGGCGATAGTCTTATATTTCTTACTTAATTCTCCTAAGAATTGAAAATAGCTTAAAATTTTTATTTTTAATTCTTTGGCTCTCACTAATTCTGGATGATCGTCCGGCAAAGCCGAAGAATAGATAAACAAATCCAAATCAGCGGAAATATTTGAGCTCTTTTGTTCAAAATGAATATCAATATTTTGATCCAAAAGACGTTTAGTCACTTCTGATTTTTCTAAATCAGACCCCTCTACTTCCTTACCTAAATTTAAAAAATAATAAGCAATCGCCGAAAGACCAATGCCTCCAATGCCAGCTAAATATACTTTATTGATGTTTTTTATATCTAAATTCATTTTTTATTCACAACTTCATTAATCACTTTAATATACTTTTTAACTGCGTTTTTAGGAAATAAATTATAAAGATTATCCGCTAAAACCTCTCTTAAATTATTATTTTCCATTAATTTTTCTAAATAACGTTCCATAATCTGACGTGAACCCTCTTTAACTATTAAAGCCGCATTATTTTTAGCAAAAAAAGCGGCATTTTTCTCCTGGTGACTATCGGGCAAAGGAACTAAAACTAATGACTTTCGTAAATTGGCTACTTCTGTAATCAGCGACATCCCAGCTCGGGAAATAATAATATCAGCTTTAGCCAACAACTCTATCATTCCGCCAACAATCCTCTGATAAGGATAATAATTTTGCAAATTAAGTTTTTGATCAATATTACTATTGCCTAAGATATGGTGTACCTCGTATTGTTTAGTTAGTAAAGGAACAAGAGGGGCAATAAATTGATTTAAACCGCGCGCACCCAATCCCCCACCGGTAATTACTACGATCGGCTTTCCTTCAATTTTTTTATCTAAACTTCTAACCGGATTACCAGTAACCACTGTTTTATCTTTCTTGAAATTATTTTTTAAAATCGGAAAACTAACAGTAATTCTTTTAACAAAAGGGGCCATCAATTTATTGGCTAGGCCAACTTCTATATCTTGTTGATGAACAATGGCCGGAATTTTTAAAAGCCAACCAGCCCAAACCACCGGCACAGCCACAAAACTTCCGGCTGTTAAAATAACATCCGGTTTAAATTTTAAAAGTATTCTCACACTTTGCCAGAAAGCCCACTTAATTTTAAAAAAATCAAAAAAATTCTGCCAAGAAAAATAACGACGCAGCTTACCACTGGCAATGCTAACAGCATTAATATTGTAAGAGGCGATAAAATCTTCTTCTGGGCCGTATTTACTTTTAATGAACAAATAATTCGCCGGATATTGACGAGCAATAGCTAATAAGGGACTAATTGAACCCAATGTCCCGCCTCCGGCTAAAACTATTTTAATTCTTTTATCTTCCATTATTATCGCTGGTTAGTAAATCGGGAAATATTAGCTAAAATACCGATACTAACTAAAGTAACAACTAAATTAGAGCCCCCTAAAGAAACAAAGGACAAAGGCACGCCAGTTAAAGGTAAAAGTTGAATAATACCGGCAATATTAATAAAAATTTGGGTGGAAAGCCAAACTGTAATACCTAAAGCCGTCAGTTTGGCGAAATTATCCGGTGCATTTCTAATAATATAAAAACCCCGCATCATCAAAATAACAAATAAAGCCAAAAAACACAAAGTAAAGATAAAACCAATTTCCTCAGCAATAATTGCAAAAATAGAGTCGTTAGCCGGCATAGGCAAATAAGATTTTTGTCGGGAATCTCCCAATCCCAACCCCAGCCAGCCACCTGAACCAACGGCAATTAAAGACTGCTTAATCTGCCAGCCAATACCACGCGGATCAATATCCGGATTTAACCAAGCCGTGAAACGACTTAAACGATAAGGAGCGGCTTTAATCAACACTAATAACCCGGCTAAACCGACGCTAATAATCGCCGCCAAGTGTGACCATTTAGCTCCTGAGGCAAAAAACATAGCCAGAGCTATCAAAGCTATGATTATCAAAGTACCAATGTCAGGCTGTTTAATTATTAAAACACTAATAATAGACAAGATTATCACGAAAGGAAGCGTACCAGTTTTAAAATTTTTTATTCGATTACCTTTTTTACTTAACCAGTCGGCTAAAAACAAAATAAAAAATAATTTAACAAACTCACTGGGTTGAAAAGAAATTCCTCCTAAATTAATCCAGGAAGTGGCGGTGCCGTACTGATTGCCTAAATTAGTAAAGACAACTAGAAGCAACAATATAAGCGAAACAATCAGAAATAAATAAGCCAATTTTTCATAAACCTTATAATTGATTCTCAGAGCTATATAGAATAACAACAACCCAGGTAAAATTCCATGCAACAGTTGCTGTTTAACAAAAAAATAAGTATCATGATGCTTACCGAAAGCTAAAGTGGAAGAAGCGGAAGATAAAAATAAGAGTCCAAAAAATAATAAAAATCCAACCACCACTAGCAGAACTAGATCCGGTTGATTGCCAAACCCCCTCCCCCAAAAAGGACGGGCTAGCCAAGCAATAAAATTATTTTTTCTTTTTCTGATCATAGAACAACTTGTCAAATAATCTGGCTCTCTCAAATTCGTTGACAAACATATTAAAACTGGCGGCTGCCGGTGAAAATAATAAACATTGATCATACGACCCGGCTGATTTTAAAGCTAATGACCAAGCTTTTTCCAATGTATTAATATTGATTATCATTTTCTGAGAAGGATATTCAACTTTTTTCAATTCTTTAATTAACTTTTGACTGGCGCTACCGGAAAGTAAAAATAACTTACTAACCTTCTTTTTTATCTGTTTAGCCAATTGATAATAATCCAATTTTTTATCTTCACCGCCGGCAATTAAAATTACCGATGATTTTTTAAAAGCATTTAAAGCGGCTAAAGTGGCATCCGGCGTGGTGGAGGTAGCGTCATTAAAAACAGCCAAATTTTTTAGGTGCCCCTTATACTGCAAACGATACTCTAGGCCATGAAATCGACCGACTGCCCGTTTAATATTGTGATTACTAATCCCCACAAGTTTAGCAACTGTTACGGCTGCCAAAACATTGGCTAAATTATGTTGACCGAGTAATTTAACATCATCAACCGGCATTATCTTTTCTTTTCTTTTCTTGTCAAAAAAATAAACCCAACCATCAGCTAAATAGCTACCTCTGATTTTTGATTTTAAGGAAAAAAAATAAACTTTGGCTTTAGCCTTTTTAGAAAACTGTTTAGTGAATTTATTATCAGCATTTAAGACTACGTAGTCACCTTTTTTCTGGTGCTGAACTATAGCCTGCTTAGAATTTTTATATTCATTAAAATTTTTATATCTATTTAAATGATCATTTAAAACATTGGTAACCACAGCAATCTGTGGAGAAATTTTATAATCCCGCAAACCCTCCAGATGCCAGCTGGATAATTCTAGTACCGGCCAACTCCAGAGAGATAATTTATCCAAAACGTTCAACATCGGATTGGTGGCAATATTGCCAGCAATAACGTTGTTTTTAATTTTTGTTTTCAAAATATGATGAATCAAAGTAGAAGTAGTCGACTTACCTCTAGTGCCTGTCACTCCAATTACTTTTCCCAGATATAGCCCAAAAAATAAAACAGCTTCATTGATGATTGGAATACCCAAACTTCTAGCTTTAGTTAAATATTGAGAATTGGCTGGCACGCCTGGATTTTGAATAATCAAATCCTGCTTAATAAAATCGTCCATTTTGTGCTGACCTAAAGTATATTTAATGGTAGAAGAATGGGGCGCTTGTTTTAATTTATCCAAACTCATTTTTAATTCTTTGGCGTTTTTTAAATCAGTTACCGTCAAAAGAGCTTGTTTTTTTAAAAGCCATTTGACCACTGCTGCTGCTCCACCGTGCAACCCCAGACCCATCACTAAAATTTTCTTATTCTTAAAATTATTTACCATAAGCGCAAATCAATGATAGCGATAATCAAACCAAGAACTGCAAAAACACCAGAAATAATCCAAAAACGCATAACTACTTTCGTTTCTGACCATCCCTTGGCTTCAAAATGATGATGAATCGGCGCTGACAAAAATACTTTCTTATGCCTGATTTTTTTGGAAATTATTTGAACAATCACTGATAAAGATTCCAACATCAACAAAAAACCAATAATCGGTAAAAGCAAAGAATAACCAGTTAAGGTAGCGACAATACCTAGGGCAATCCCTAAAGACATTGCCCCCGTATCACCCATGAAGAATCTGGCCGGATTAATATTGAACCATAAGAAAGCAAGGAGAGCCCCCATAATCACTCCACAAAAACTGGCTAAATTATAATTTCCTTGAACAAAAGCAATGGTGCCAAAAGCGCCAAAAGCAGTCAGAACAATACCACCAGCCAACCCGTCTAAACCGTCAGTTTCATTAACTGAAAAAGCAGTGGCCACAATAATAAAAATGAAATAAGGAATAAACCACCAGCCCAAATTAAACAATCCAACAAAAGGAACTCTGACTACGTCCCATTCCAGTTTAAAATAAAACCACCAAGCGCCAAAGATAGCGATTAAAGTATAAATAAGCAAACGATGCTTAACGGTTAGTCCTCCACCCTTGCCGCCACCCTGACGAGTAACATTAAACCAGTCGTCCAAAAGTCCGACTAAAGCGGAAGCCACTAAAGCTCCAAGCGGCAAATAAGTTTCCGCCCGAGTAATAAAATTAAAATTACTAAAAAAAGAATCTGGCCACAACTTACTCACCCACAAAAAAGCCAAAGCCAGAATCAAAACTGTCAACCAAATTAACACTCCCCCCATGGTCGGCGTGCCTGATTTTTTCTTATGCATGCGCGAAAAAACCGGAGTATGCCCTTCGTTGCGGATACTTTTAACTAATTTATACTTATACAAAAAATGAGTCCAGAAAGGAGTCAAAATAATTGCCAGAACAAAGGCCAAGGTGGTTAAAGAAAGAGTTTTAATAATTTCTAAATCAGGCATTATAAATTATAGTTAAATGAATTATAGTCCAGAATATTATATAAGAAAATAAAAATAGATAAATTAATGAGTAGAATGGTGGTCAGTAAAAAATAACTCCAAATCCTCTGCTTGGTCCAGAGCCAAGTGGCTAAAATAAAATTCAAGATTGAAACCACTAAAACAATACCTGGAATAAGATAGAGCCATTGCCACTGACCGATCATATCAATGCCGGCGTAAATATTATAATGCAAAACAGCCAGAGGGCTCTGGATAATCTTCTTAAATAAAAATAAGCTCCCGGTGGCTAAAATAAATAAAACGGAAAAATTCACTAACCAAAACGCTAATCTGTCCTTATAGAAAATTTTGACAGTCTTGAATATTTGCATATTGACCTTATTTTAACATAAATAAACAAAAAAATCTACTCTCTAATTAGAGTAGTTTTTCCTTAATTCGTCAATAGTATTAAACTGCCACCACTTCCTTGACTTCCGGCATTTGACCTTTAATTTCCTGCTCTATCAAACCTTTTAAAGTCATATCGGCCATAGGACAATGGGCACAAGCGCCAGTCAAGGATACTTTAACGATCCCCTTCTTTTGGTCATAATCAACTAATTCAATACTGCCGCCGTCTCTTTCCAAAGCCGGTCGAATTTTATCTAAAATTTTTTCTATGTTTTTCATAATTAATTTAATTATTTTTTTTACTTAACTCAGCAATCTTATTGCTGGCTGCTAATAAAGAATCAAAAGTGCCCGTGTCCAGCCAATAACCTTGATAAACACTGTGTTTTAAATTATCCTCTTTCAAATATAAATTATGAAGATCAACAATTTCTAGTTCTCCCCGAGCTGAAGGTTTTAAAGTTTTAGCTTTAGCAACAACGGTTTGATCATAAACATACAAGCCACTTATCGCAAAATTACTTTTAGGATTTTTAGGTTTTTCTTCTATGCTGATAATATTGCCTTGCTGATCAAATTCTGGAACTCCAGAAGCACGAGGATCTTCTATTTCTTTCAAAAAAATATGAGCTCCGTTTTTAAAATTCTGAATAACGTTTTTTAAAAAATTCTCATTACCCGTAAAAAGATTATCTCCTAAAATCATCGTTACATTATTATTACCTATAAAATTTTCGCCAATTAGAAAAGCTTGAGCTAAACCCTCCGGCTTATCCTGAACCTCATAAGTTATTTTAATATTGAAATCCTTGCCGCTACCCAGTAGTTTGACAAAATTACCAATATTGACTGGATCAGAAATAAGCAAAATATCTTCAATACCAGAGTCAATTAAAGTCTGCAACGGATAAAAAACCATCGGCTTGTCGTAAATTGGCAAAAGCTGTTTGCTGGTTACACGGGTTAATGGATGTAATCTAGTACCACTACCGCCGGCTAAAATAATTCCTCTCATATATTTTAGTAATAAACTTAAAAATATAAATAATAAAAAATTTTAAAAGTAGTATAACTATCTCAATTCTCTACTTTTTATCATTTTCCTACTTTAATTATTATCTCAAATGAAGATAATTTGTCAATGAGACTAGATAAATAAAATTCTAATCAATTATTTTAATTTACGCCACCAGTCCTGATGATTCTGATACCACTCAATTGTTAGATCTAATCCGGTGGAAAAATTCACTGTCGGCTGCCAACCCAATGCTTTTTTAATTTTGGAAAAATCAATGGCGTAGCGATAATCATGGCCCGGACGATCCGTAACATATTCAATCATCTCCTGGCCAAATTTAAATTTCTCTAAAAGCAGCCCGGCAATTTGTTTGTTAGTCATTTCTCCTTCTCCACCAAGGCAATAAGTCTCACCTAGCTTACCTCGATGAATGATTAAATCAAGAGCCCGGCAATGATCTTCCACATACAGCCAATCACGAATATTTTGGCCGTCGCCATACAAAGGCATTTTCTTTTTCTCTAATAAATTAGTAATAAACAAAGGTAATATTTTTTCTGGAAACTGATAAGGCCCATAATTGTTAGAACAATTACTAATGGTTATTGGTAGACCATAGGTATGATGATAAGCCCTGACTAAATGATCGGCGCTAGCTTTGGAAGCGGCATAAGGACTACTGGGATTATAAACAGTCCCTTCACTAAAATACCCCTCTTTCCCTAAGCTACCAAAAACTTCATCCGTAGAAACCTGATGAAAACGAACTTTATTATTATCTAAAGCGGCTTTAAGTAAATTGGCTGTTCCCAAAATATTAGTTTGCAAAAAAATATCTGGCCCACTAATAGAGCGATCCACATGCGACTCGGCTGCGAAATGAACAATTAAATCTATTTGGTATTTTTTGATGAGTTCTGAAACTAATTTATAATCATTAATATCACCTTTGATAAAGACATAGTTAGGATTATTTTCAATACTTTTCAAATTGTCCAAATTTCCAGCATAAGTCAATAAATCCAAATTAATTAATTTATAATTCGGGTATTTATCTAAGATGTAATGGATAAAATTGGAGCCAATAAAACCAGCTCCGCCAGTTACTAAAATATTCATCTCGTTAGAAATTAATCATAATTTTACTAATCCCAAAAGAAATCAAATGTTTCAATTTCTAACGGGACTCATTGATTTATTTTATTTTGCCTTGTAATTTTTCAAAAGTCTGATCTAATAAATCTGCTTCATAGTCACTCCTCTGCCAAAGATGAAGATTATCATTACCATAGCGAGGAATAATATGCCAGTGAACATGATCAATAATCTGCCCAGCGACCGGACCATTATTCATACCAAGATTATACCCCTCGGCTCCTAGAGCTTGTACTAGTGGCCGAGCAATCTGATGAACCTTACCGGCTAGTTCTTTAGCTTCTTGATTGCTCAACTGAGAAAAATTATCCGCATGCTTTTTAGGAATCACCAAAGTATGCCCCTTGGTCACTGGATTAATATCCAAAAAAGCAAGATGATTATCGTCTTCGTAGACAACCTGAGCGGCTATTTTTTCATGGGCAATTTTACAAAAAAGACAATCCATAGTTTTATATGTTAAATTCTACTTAACTTGAAATAATCTAAAATTATTTTCAATCATCACCGGCTCCACTAATTTCAAACCCACTACTCCTACTTTATTCTCCTCTACAACTAATTCCTCATCTGATTGACTAGTATAGAAAAAAATTGGAGTATCATCTATTATTTTAACGATTTCCGGCCAAATAGGCAAATTCGGCTGCCAGACGACAACTTTATAATAAGGAAAAAATATCTTATCGCCCCGTTCACTGATAATTACCGCATTTTGAGGGGCAATTTGACTGACTTGCTCAAACTGCCGATAATAACTCTCCATCGTTTCTTTGGTTTTTAACAAGCCATCATGGGCAGTATAAAAAGCTGTTTTAAAACCAAAAATAGCTAAGGCCGCCACAATTAGATATCCTCCTTTCCATCGACCAGCTGCTTTAATTAATAAGGCCACCAAAGGTAAAATAAAAAGATATAATGGCATAAAATACCGTACATAAGAAATGCTGATAGTATTATAATTTTTAACTAAAGGATCAACTAAATCCCAACTACCATAAAAAAACAGAATAATTACAAAGACTAAGGAAGTAACAAAAAAATAATAACGCCAAACTTTTGATATTTTATCTTTCAAAATTAAATATAAAATACCACCTAAGGCAAAAATAATATGGAAAAAAATCAGGCTAACAAAATGTTTGCAAAGATTATACCAAATTAAACGCGGATGAAAGCCAAAAGGAATAAAAATAGTTTTCAACCAGGAACTAGAACCGCTAAATTCAGTCGGCAAATCACCTGATTGTAAATTTAAATAACCAAAAGACAAATATCCACCATAAACAATTTTGTTAAGAGATAAAAACAAAAATAAAATAAGCATAAATACCAAAAATCCGGCGATTGTTTTCTGATATTCTATTTTCTTGCGGTTAACATAAAAAACAAAAACCGCTATCAGTAAAAGCCAAATCATTTCAGTCGGACGAACTACTATAGCTAAAGATAAAAACAAACTACCCAACAAACAAAACCACCAGCTCTTACCCCTATCCGCCGTAGTTAATCTCTTAGTAATCAATAACCAACCCAGACTGGCTAAAAAAATAAACAAAACTGTCGGTAGCATAACCACATTAGCAAAATAAAGCCAGGGTGCCAAAGGCAACATTAATAAACCAACTAAAAAAGCTAAATCCAAATCCTGAAAAATATAATAAACCAAACGATAGATAATATAGACCGTTAAAGCGGCCAACAGCGGCGTTAAAAACAGAAGACCAATACTACCCAACAATTTAAAAAATAAGGCAAAAATTACAATCACTGGTAGGAAGGTGATGGGCACCAAGTGGCCATCCACCACATTAACACTACGCGCATGCAATAAATTATTAGTTAGTTGATTTAATGGTTCAAAAGCAAAAAAAGTATGCTGCTGAGCCAGCAACTGGGTAAAAAAATAATTAGCATTAGCGTCAGGCCAGTTGAAAATCAAATGATGAAACTCAGACCAGTGCGGCCAAAAAATACTTAAAGTAATAAAACTATAGACACCGAAAAAAATTAAACACAAAATACCTAAAATAATATTAAATTTTTTCTCTTTACTTAAGCTCATTAATATTGGTTAGTATTTTATTAACATATTTATCAATAGTATACTTTTGAACACTATGGCGACAATTATCAGTCATTAAGGCAATTTTCTCTCGCTGTTGATATAAACTCATAATTTTTTTGTTCAAGCTGTCAAAATCACCAGCTGGAAAAATCCAACCATTTCTTCCCTCTTCAATTAATTCAGCCACACCTCCAATGTCGGCGGCCATCACTGGTAGACCAATGCTCAAAGATTCATAAATAACCGTCGGTGAATTTTCATAACAAAGCGAAGGCACGACCACCACGTCTATCTTTTTCAATAAGGGAGATAAATCCTGATGATAAAGCCAGCCGTAAAAGATGATTCTTTTATCCCCTTTAGCCAATTGCTTGGCCTTCCTTAAATCCTGACCGACTCCAACTATGTGCAGACGAAGATGAGGTGATTTAATACGACGAAAACTTTTAATGAGTTCTAAAGCACCCTTAGCTCGGTTAATTTGACCTAAAAATAAAAGCTCTAAATTAAAGCTACTAATTTTTTCTATCTTTAAAACTCTTTTAATCGGATTGGGCAAAACTATCTTTTTTGATTTGGTAAAAAAATTGCTTCGCTGATAATAATCCCTTAAAAATTTTGAAGGTGAGACAACTATCTCCGGCGAACCAATCAAACGACGCATAATCCTAATATAACCCAAATATTTAAAAAGTTTATGAATCCAGGATTTTTCCTTATCCTTAATGATCAGGCCGGAAGGAGTAACTAACTGTACGTCATGTAAAGTGTGGATGTGTTTTATTTTTAATTTTCTTAATAAAGCTGGTATTAAAAAACCAAGCCCCATCAAATTATGAGTAATTACTACATCCGGTTGTTCTTTTAATAAAATCTTTTTAACTGTCCAGTAAGAAAAAATATTAAAGATATCAAAGAAATGCCAAAGTAAACGAATAAAACCAGGGTATTTAAAATCATTCAAATAATAATACAAATTAAACGGAGTAAAGCGATAAATTGGCACTTCATTAACTTCATCCTGGAAAATTACTTTATGTTTTATTTTCATTAGAGCCGTTCCGGGTAAACTGGGTTTGGTAGTCACCACAAAAACATGCTGCCATTCTTTTTTTAGGCCTTCTGCTTCAATAGCGGCAATCATCTCCGCTCCTCCTCTGACAAAAGGTGGATATAAATTTGTAATAATTCCAATTTTCATTCTTTTATTTCATGCTATTGATCACTCCATCTAACCTATACCCAATCTTATCCCAAGTATATTCCTTCAACACTTTTTCTCGTCCAATTTTTCCCATTTGCTGACACTCGGTAGGGTTATCTAATAAATATTTGAGCGTGTTAGCCAGTTTATCCACATCACCCGGCTTAACTAAAACTCCTGCTTCTCTTTTGCCAATAACTGAACGCACACCAGCTAAATCCGAACTGACCACCGGCACACCTGAGGCCATGGCCTCTAGAGACACTACGCCAAAGGCCTCTGATTTATCAATTGACGGCAAGACAAATATATCGGCTAGGTTATAAAATTTGGGCAAAAGATTATCAGCCACAAACCCCAAAAAAATAATTTTCCTATTTAACCCAAGGTTACTAACCATACCTTGATAGGTCTCTCTCAATTCTCCGTCACCGACAATTAAAACCCTAAAGTCATCACTGCCACTTAATTTATTGACGGCCTGAATTAAAACGTTAATCCCCTTAAAATAATGGGCCTTATCTAAAGCACCGACAAATAAAATTATTTTCTTATTATATAGATCATACTGTCCAATTATGGATTTATCTTTATATCTTGGTTTGAAAAGAAGATGATTGACTCCACAAGGGATATCAATAAATTTATCTGGCTCCGCTAGCAATCTTTCCTTTAAATTTGACTTCCTAGCGTAATCATAAGAAGTCACTATTATTTTATCAGCCCGATCCAATATCCTCGGCAAAACATTATGAGTATGCCAGTTGAAAAATTTAGCCATAAAACCAACCCCGACTACATCCATATGGTAAGTAACCAACAACTTAAGGTCTTTTATTTTATCTAAAAAATAAATAATCTCTGCTCCACCAAAAAATGGATAATGCAAATGAATGACATCATAAGACCAAAGTTTCCAGAGCAATTGCGGTAAAATTCCGGCATTGCCATATTTGAACCACGGATGTAAACGCTGAATTTGAAAAGGATATTCTTCTCTTTCAACCCTTTTATATCTCGGAGTAAAAACGGTCACCTCATGACCCAAAGTAGCCAATGACCAAGTATTATAATAAGAGACGTTGCCGATGCCGCCTTTATAAGGAGGAAATGTTGGGGTTACCTCTGCAATTTTCATATAAACAATTTATCCTATCTTACCAGAAAATAAAATTTTTAATTATCAACCAGTATAACCCAAAAATTATATTGGCTAATTTTAACATCAGAGAATCTAGGGGCTGAAATAAGATCGAACCCTGAAAATTAAGCACCACTTGGCGGTCTGTTCTTTTTCTCTTAGTTTGGATATAACGGCGTCTAGCCAGCAAAAAATGCCACTGCCGCGGGGAAAGGACCCAAAAACAAGCTCTTAATTTTTGTTTAAAGCGACCATCAAATAAAGCATATAATAACTGCCCTACTTCCATCAATAGCCAAGCCGGCAGAATCAGACAAAGCGTGGCCACTTTATAATTTTTTAACATTACCCACCAACGATTTCTTTCAAACCAATAACTCTGCTTCATGCTCCGATTAAATTCATATTTATGATAAATCACGCTATCCGGAATTAAAAAATTATCATAACCCAATAATTGCAAAGACCACCCCAAATCTAAATCTTCTAGATACATAAACATTGTTTGATCAAACAACTCATCCTTATTTAATTCTTCCAAAACCTTAACTGATAAAAAAACACCTGCTCCTGAAGCATAGTTTATTTTTTTAATTTTATTTTCCCAATCCTCTCTGCCTAAACCAGTACTGTAACCGAAACCTAAATAATGGATAGCATTACCCAGAGAATTTATTTTATGCTGGTCTGACCAAAATTTTATTTTAGACTGCAGACTGCCAAATTTATTATGCTTGGCAAAATCATAGAGGGGTTGTAAAAAACCACTCGTAATAACTGTATCCTGATTTAGTAAATAGATAAAATCCGCTCCTTGACGCCGGGCATACTGATAACCAACGTTGTTACCACCCGCAAAACCAAGGTTCTCTGCATTTTGAATAATGGTCACGGCTGGATAATTTTCTTTTAAATAATTAACCGAATCATCTGTGGAATGATTATCAATCACTACAATTTCCAGTTCAAAATCAGAATATTTTTCCTGACTTAAAAACGGCATCAAATCAGGCCAGTATGATAAACCGTTAAAATTTAAAATTATAATAATGACTTTATCTTTTTTCGACATGTTTAATGGCGTCCTCCCTCACTAACTTAGTAATCTCGGCGTCAATTTTATTGAGGCGGACAGAAACCTTAAACAAAATATAGAAAATAACCACAATAGAAATATAAACAATCAAATCAGCTCCGCGACCAACCCCTAATAAATTAGCCAGATAAGAAGTGGTTTCTGGCTGCCAAAAAACCACCAAAATAGCCAGCCATAACAGACACCAAACGATAAAACCTCCTAAAGAAATTTTATTATTCTGCTTTTGCTTGAATAATTTAAAGAGAATAATAACGACAAATAAAGTAATGATAATTTGTAAAAACATTATTTTACTATTTTGCTTAACAATAAATCTTTAAGAATTCGCCAACCATCCCCAAATCCCTGACCAAAATGATGATAAATAACCGTCACTGGCACTTCTTTAACTTTCAAGCCCTGACCGAACGCTTTAGCAATTATTTCACTGCAGTGAGCTTTGCCATCCTGCTCAATAGAAATTTGCTGAGCAGCTTTTCTAGATAAAACCCGAAAACCGTTTTGTGGATCAGTCAGCTCAATATGCAAAACAATCTTATTCACCAGTCTAGCTATAGGTAAAATTACTGATTTTTTAAGCCAGGGCATCTTAGAATGTTTGCCTAAAAAACGGGAACCAAAGACCACATCGTAATGACCGCTAACAATCGGGGCAATCATTTCTTCAATCTCTGTCGCGACAAACTGGCCATCAGCGTCAAAATGAACAATGATGTCCGCCCCTTGCTCTAAAGCATACTGATTGCCGGTTTGCAAAGCTGCTCCTTGATCGCGATTAATTTTATGCCTTAAAAGAGTCACTGGGAATGGCCGCACCACTGCCACTGTCTGATCAGTAGAGGCATCATCAACCACTACCACCTGATAAGGTAAAAAAGACAAATCCTTTAACACTTGCCATATTCTTTTTTCCTCATTATAAGCTGGAATTATTACGTAAATATTCATCCTGTTGCCAGTTATTGATTTTGCTCAAACCATTGCTTAGTTAATTCTAATCCTTTTTTTAAATCATAGTTAGCTTGCCAGGATAATTTATTTCGGGCTTGACTAGAATCTAAACAGCTGTCACGAATTTCACCTTTAATCGCCGGTCGACTAATTATTTTGGGAGATGCTTTAAAAATATTCTTAAGAAGATCAATCAAATCTAACAAAGCAACTTTTTTACCTGTACCAATATTATAAATTACATTTTTAGCATCTAAAGATTTAACTAGGGCCTCGACTACATCAGCTACATAAAGATAGTCCCTGGTTTGAAGACCGTCTCCATTAATTAAAATAGATTTCCCCTTGATGAGATTATCTATAAAAATAGAAATAACTCCCGCTTCTCCATAAGGATCTTGACGGGGACCATAAACATTAGCCAAACGCAAAATAACATAAGGGATTTTTTGATCAGATAAAATAGTTAAATATTTCTCAAAAAATAATTTAGTCAGCCCATAAGGAGAAATAGGATGAGCTAGAGAGTCCTCTGATGTTGGTATTATATCTGCTTCCCCATAAACACCAGCGGTAGAAACAAAAATAAACTTTTTTAACTTATTCCCCAAAGAATATTCCAGTAAATTCAATGAGCCCAAGATATTTGTCTGGGCATCAAGTGATGGTTGTTCTACAGAAACTCGGACATTTTTTTGAGCTGCTAAATGATAAATCACTTCCGGCTGAAATTTGGATAAAACCTTATGGATTTGAGTTTGACTAATATCCAATTTCACAAACTCCACTTCCGGATTGATATTCTTTTTTTGACCGGCACTCAAATCATCAATTATCAAAACCCGGTGGCCTAAGGCCACTAAAGCGTCTACTAAATGGGAGCCAATAAATCCAGCCCCGCCGGTAACAACAATTTTCATAATTATTCTTGTTGATCAATACTAAGATCCGGCTTATGCAGAAAAGCAGTGGCTTTATAATAATCAATTGCTTCTCTTAAGCCGTCCTCCAAACTAACTAAAGGAAACCATCCTAACTCATTTTTAGCTTTACTAATGTCCGGTAAAGCTGACCTGGTCATATATTTATAAGCTTTAGTGTAACTAATGGTAGAATCAGATTTGGTTAGATCTATGATCTTTTGAGCAACCTCTGTCAAGGTGATGGCTTCGCTGTTGCCTAAATTAACTGGATCGCTGATTTCAGAAGCCATCAAGAGAATCAAGCCCTCCACAATATCTTTGACATAGCAAAAACTGGAAGCTGTCTTTTTGTCGCCAGCAATCTCCACGGTTTGATTATCTACCGCAGCTTTAATAAAATCAGGAATTTGCCGACCGCTATGTTGTAGCATCCGCGGACCGTAGGTGCCAAATAATCTGGCAATACTAGTATCTAATTTATAAGTATCGCGATAAGTAACCACCAGGGTTTCGGCAAAACGTTTGCCTTCATTATAGCAAGCTCGCGGTCCTAAATAATCCAATAACCCGTAATAATCCTCTTTAACTAAACTACCATCTTTAGGTGGACGACCATAGACTGCGGCAGTAGAAGTCAGTAAATATCGGGCTTTATATTTCTTGGCTATTTCTAAACTTTTTATAACCCCTACTGAATTAGCAATAGCTGTTTGCACTGGAAATTTTGTAAAATCTTTAGGAGCAGTCGGGCAAGCTAAATTATAAATCTCCTGAAAACCTTGCGCGTCAACTTTAAATTTTTTTAATTCCGGTAAAAGCTGATAATCTATATCTTCGCTAATATCATGTTTGATAAATCTAAAATTTGGATATTCTAAAAGAGACCTGATATTTTCAACGTCGCTGGAAATAAAATTATCAACACAAACTACATTATTACCTCGCTGCAGTAATTGCTCGCATAAATGTGAACCGACAAATCCAGCCCCACCCAGAACTAAGATATTTTGATTTTCAATATAAAGTTTGGTAGACATATTTTTTATTTTATATTTAATTAATATTTACCCAATAAATCATAAAGACGAATTTGAAAAAGCTGCAGTAAAGTCAGCGGATAAGAATGCCACTTGACAGTTGAATTAAAATTATTGGACCAGACTATCGGCACTTCCTTGACCTTAAAATTATATTTTTTAGCTAAAAAAATCAACTCATAATCAAAGCCAAAACCATTAATTGTCATTTTATTAAAAATGAACTTCATTTTTCCAGGCAACAATTTAAAACCGCATTGGGTGTCATAAATACCAGGGGCGACAATTAAACGACTTAAAAGATTGCCCGTCTTGCCTAAAAAAATTTTAAACTTACTCTGTCTGATTTTAATCTCCGATTCAGGCAAAGCTCGTGAACCAATCGCTAAGGTTTCCTGATCAGCATGTTTTAAAAGTTTCGACAATTCCGTAATAGCGGTTGAATTATCGGCATCCATAAATAAAATTAATTCACCCTTGGCGGCCAATAGACCTTTCTTTACTGTATAGCCCTTGCCGTGATTTTTTAAATTATGTAAAACTTTAACTCCCGAAATTGATTTAATTAAATTTAAAGTACGGTCGGTTGAATCATCATCAATCACAATTATTTCAAAATTAGAAAAATTATTTTTTAAAAAATCTTTAACTTCTCCTACAGTTTGGGTAATAACTTTAGCCTCATTAAAAGCTGGAATAATCACACTAATCTCCATGGCCATCAATTATTTAAATAAAACCTCAAAATTATAACCATTCTTATCTTCCGGCGGACGTAAATAAAAATTATCTTTTTCCGTACCATTCCAATCGTAGATTCTCAATAAAGAAGCTGATCCTTTATTTGGTAAAACTAACACCTCTGGGCGGCGATCTCCTGATATATCCCTAGCTAAAACCTTCACACCACCGCTTAGGTTTTGATTATAAGCTAAAAATTCTCCTTTTAATGTACCTTTTAAACTAAATAATTTAATTTTTGGCTCTGCATTTTTAGCTGGAATAGCCACTATTTCCGGCCAACCATCATCATTTACGTCACCCACACTAATCTTCACTCCCGCCGTCATAGAACTCTCAAAAGCCAAAAAATTTCCTTTGATGAGATGATGATCGTCAAAAACTTTAATCTCCGGCACATAACTACTAAACGGTGCTGTTACAATCTCGTCTTTCCCGTCATTGTTAACATCACCAACAGCCAGATTGACTCCGCCGTGAAAATTAGCCTCATAGGCAAAAAATTGAAAAAGCACTCGGCCTTGATCATCAAAAACCCGAATATGAGGACCACCGCTAGCCATTGGCGCCGTAATGATTTCTAACTGACCATCATTATTGACATCGCCGACAGCCAGATTGACTCCGCCGGTAAAATGAGCATCGTAAGCAAAAAATTCCGACAATAAAGAACCCTGCTGATCAAAAACCCGAATATGAGGACCACCGCTAGCCATTGGCGCCGTAATGATTTCTAACTGACCATCATTATTGACATCGCCGACAGCCAGATTGACTCCGCCGGTAAATTTTTGATCGTAGGCCAAAAAAGAACTCTCAAAATTGCCGGCACTATCTAAAATTGAGACCTCTGGGATCTGACCGGCTTCCGGAGCAACTACCAACTTAATATTCTGATTATAATACTCCTCCGCTAAATTTAAAGCTGCGCCTATATCAATTAATCCTGCCCCTAAATCAATATAATGCAAAGGATTTTCCACGCTTAAATCTTGAGCGCTGGCTGACAAAATACTATTAATATCATGGGGCAATAAATCAGGATAATTCATTTTAATTAAAGCAATCGTGGCGGAAACAATAGGCGCCGACACAGAAGTACCCGACCACCCACTACTATAATAATTGGAAAAACCAGCGTGGGAAGGATCATGATAAACCGTCGAATAAAAATTAGCACCGGGCGCTGAAATATCAATACAGGCCTCACCATAATTGCTAAAACTAGCTAGCTTTTTTTCCTGATCAACCGCGGCCACTCCCACCACCCGATTAACAGCATCTATTTCACAAACCGGATAATGCGGATCAATATCTAAACTGACGCCTTGGTTATTTTCATTACCGGAGGCAGCCACAATGATTACTCCGTGATTATAAGCATTGATAATTGATTTTTTTAAAGTATCATTATATGACTGACCGACTAAACTTAAATTGATGATGTCAGCGCCGTTCTCTACGGCATAATCAATCGCCTGTGACAAAACTAAAGTATTACCAACTCCCTGATGATTTAAAATCTTCAGAGGCATTATTTTAGCTTGCGGAGCAATACCGACAATACCGCTGTTATTAGCCGCTGCCGCAATAATACCGGCCACCACTGTTCCGTGGTTAACGGCCGTAAAATCATAACCAGTTTTAAAATCCGGTTCTGGATTGTTATCACTATCAACAAAATCCCAGCCGTATAAATCATCAATGTAACTATTACCGTCATTATCAAAACCATCATTAGCGATTTCACCAAGGTTTATCCAGAGATTATCTATCAAATCAGGGTGATCTAAATCAATACCTGAATCAAGCACGGCTACGGTTATTTCTTTATTGACCTGAATATCATTTGACCAGCTTGGTTCTATGTCAATCAAATTAAAATAATCCTGATAAACCCGATTAGGATCCAAAGGACTATAATCCTGACGAAAAGCACTAACTGGCCCAGCTAGAAGTAAAAAAACTAAATTGAAAATTATAAAAACCTTGCTTTTTAACACTATTTTTATTTAACTAATTTGCTTAAATTATAACAGAAACAAAGCTAGAAAACAAATTTTCAAAAAATAAAAACTCTGACCATTTATTTAAATGCCCAGAGTTCTTAATTACTGAGAGTGCATTACTCCACTTCCCGGCATTTGAAAAACGCCGGTAGGGTAATAGGTGCAAATTAACTCCCCCTCCCAACCCACAGGATCTTTCCTATGGACTTTAATTACCTTGCGAGTCAAGCAGGACAATGATTGCCATAATTCCTTGATAAAAATACAACAGGCCAGTAGATTCTCATATGCTTTAACTGTTGGTTGGACAGTCCGCTTATCTTTGTCTATATAATAATACTCTGCATCATTACTTACAAAAATCTGGGAAAGAGCTGTTAAATCCAACTCCAATGCAACCAAAAGATCAGCTAGACTGACCATTTCGTCAGGTGTTTGAGAATCGCCAACATGAATATGGCAAGGAGGTGAAAAAGGCAAAGTTAAAACATGCCAAGTACCACTTTCAGCAATTCGACGAATAACTGTCTTATTTGACATTTGATCCCTCCGAATTTTGAAATTACTCTATAATTCTTATTATCTTGGCATTATCTAAAATTTTTGTCAATCAAAACCCCATCAAATCCTTATCTTAGATGACTTGATGGGGTATTAATTATGAGATCAAAAGAGTTTTGAAATGTCTTTCTATTGGCACGTGAGAACAATTCTTTTGGTGGGCTTTCATCCATATTGCGCCGTGTTTAACTCTGGCCCCGCATTCAGGGCATATTTGGCAGCATGGCGCACAATGGACGATATGTCTATTAGTATGACATTCGCAATCACATTGCCAATTATGATCTCTCCTGTGACCATCCATAATCTTTCCTCCTCTTTACTTCAAAAAAACCGGTCTCCTCTTTTTTAAAAAGGATAAATGTTGTTGTTGTGAAAAAAGACGATCTGCGGTAGGGCATAGAATTCTGGCTATTTGTCCGCCACATTTAACAATGATGGGATAACTCTTGGCACCCAAATGTTTCATTTTGAGCTCCTCTTGATTTTAAAATGTGCTTTATTTATTTTAATCTTAACAATAAATCACTTATCAAACAAGCTTTTGGCAAGATCCCAGAACATCGGGCTATTATGCTGACGCTCCCAATACCACCATTCCACTCCCCAGAGATAGGCCTGTTGAAAATCCGTATTAATCGCAAATTGCAAATTAGCTTTAAACTGGTCTATATTAAAAGATTTATTTTTCTCTTCTAAAGACAAATTAACTACACTACCATGATAGGGCACCCAGGGTTCGGCCTGTAGTTCGCTGATAATCACCTGATCTTGATTTTTACCGGCCCCTTTGGCTTTTTGCTGATAAAACCAAGTTGGTAAGGGATAACGAAAATATTTAAACCAATCATTCCAGATGACGCGATACATAGTGGTACCAAAAATATCCGCTAGTTTAGCTTCTTTCCTCCAGCTGCTTAACTCACCAGAAGCGGAAATAATAATCGGTCGATCATCTAAACTCTTAACTAACTCTATCTCTTCTTTTAAAAATTCTTCATCGCCGTCCGGACAAACACCAAAAGTATCCAGCAAAGGTTCGTTCTCCACCTGCCAAGCCACAATTTCCGAACGGTCTTTATAGCGATTAACCACTTCTACCAGCATTGGTTTTACTTTTTCTTTAATAGTTTCTGTTTCAGCATTATTCAACCAAGCTGGAGTATGACACTCAGGCCAACGCGGCAGACGCCAGCCAAGATTAACAATAAACTTGATATCCCGCTTAGCTCCTTCATCTAAAATAAAATCATACGTGGAAAAATCCCATCGTCCTTCTTTTACTTCAATGTCATTCCAGTAAACCGGCAAACGGATATTTTTGACCTCCAAATCATCTAAAACGGCTAAGTAGACCTCTTGCCAATCTAGTCCTATTTCTTTAGCAAATTTTGGCGAAAAAGTAACGCCCCAGAAATCATCTTTGGCTTGTAGATCAATCGGCGAAGGATAATGTTTAGCAAACTTCAAAAACCAAATCAGCCAGATAATTAAAATTAACACTAGTATTTTCCAAATCATTTTTTTATTCATAGTCTTTAGGCAGCTATAAAATATAAACCACAGCCGATCAAGACCACGGCAATAATTTTTTGTAAAATAATATATTTAGAAACTCTCTCTTTGACCAATTTAGGATAAAATATAGAAATCAATCCGCCAAAAACCAGTAAAAAAGCATATTGGACACCCTGCAAGGCATTAACCAGGGCAACCGAACCTAAAAAGATAGCGTAATTTTGGAGTAAGAATCCCACGGCGGCCAAACCCTGATTGGAAAGAAAAATATATTTATTGTGGCCTTTTAGCTTTTTCAAACCACCGCTAATTTCCCGACGATTGTTTTGATTAAACAATAAAAACATTACGGCTACAAAACTACCCAGTCTAATCCAAATAAAACTGCTTAAAAACGGCTGATGGCTATAAAGATATTTGGTGCCAACAAAAAAGACCGCTAAAATAAAAGCAGCCGCCACCGCCAATATAATACCGTACCATTTTCTTTCTGCTTCAATTTTAAACCACCTCAAAACTTTAGTCCACAAACTATGAGCTTCGGGAAACCAGGCGATAATAACACTGCCTAGTAAAAGCAAAACAATCCCCCACCATTTATAGCGGCTAAACTTTTCTCCCAAAAATATTATAGAGAGAATAATAGTAAAGATAGGGATCGTGCCGCCAATCAGAGTAATCACGGTTGAGGCCTCGCCTTCTTTAAGTGATTTATAAAGAGCCAGCAAAGCCAATGGAAACAAAGCGCCGATAATTAGATTACCTAAAAATAAATAGAACCCTGGCCAATGTAAAAACCAGGGAGCAATTATTATAACTACCAGTCCTAAAACACCCACCAAAAAAGTATAGGTTTTGGTGCTTGGAAGAATCTTATCCAGTAAAAATTTGTCAGCTAAATTGACAATAGCCAGAATAAGATAAGCAGAGATGGTAATAATTAACCAAGACATAAAAATATATGGTTAAATTATAACACATTTAAATAAAATAAGCACTTAATAATAATTTCTTCAGCATCTGATAAGGGATCCTTAAAAAAACTTAATAATATCAAAAACTCCCTATTTTACGAGAATTTGTTCATCCTTGACAAGAACTTCAATATATGCTAATATACAAAATTCACTTAATCTAAGGTGAATTATTATAAAAAAACTGCTATTATCAATCATTACAATGAAAGGAGGAGTATATGTTGTAAATTAACTAAAATTATTATCTTACATATTTTGAAAAATTCCATGCAAAGTCCCTTTCATACAAAAAACATCAAATAAGGAGACCCCCACTATGAATGGCCGCAAGACCAACCAAAGTTATTATTGCACCGATCCATATTTCGACGGCCGCGGCGCCAGCAATGCCGCAAATTCGACTACATAATCCAAACCGGCGAGGACACGATATAATGAATTATTATTCGTCGAGGGATTCTCCCTAAATGTAACCCCCTACTGCTAAATGTGGTAGGGGTATTTATTTTTCTCCAAAAATAAAATAAGCACCAGTCAACTGATGCTTATTTTTATATTGGCCGGCTTAATCCCCGCAGGTGCAAGGATCACAGCCACAACCTGGACAAGTGTCTCTCATAAATTTTTATTAATTATTAATTAATAATATTAATTATAAACTAAAAATAATTTCCCGTAAATTACGCATTGTTTTACTATTAAACTCTTCGGGAGTGATTAAGTTGGCGGCCTGCAAAGCATTGGCTGTTTTGCTATCCTTCTGTTGATACTTTTTCGGATAATTGGCCTCCAGACTGCCGTTGGCAAAAACGAAAATATTTTCTTTTTTTAAAACAGCAATTAGCTGATCATCATTATCGATTGGCAAATTAATCTTTAAATGCCTCATAATCTCCGCCAAATGATGACTTTTGACAGCATCTCTATCTAGGACAATTATAAAAGGAATTTTAAAAATATTCAACAGGTCGGCATAAATATTGATATTGCCTTTGCCGTGAGTCTCCACCACCTTTATATCTTTATCACCTTCATAAAATTTGTCAATCAGGCCCCGCGTCAATAAGCGATCAGAAGAACCTTCTACCAGCACCACTTTGTCGGCAAAAAACATCTCCAGATTATCGGCATTAAGTTCTTGAATTAAACGCTGGTAATTATAATTGCTTAGTGGCAGAGAATAAGCTTCAGTGCTCTCCTCGCCCCTAACCACCCTCACTACTTGGGGTAAAGTAATCGGCGTAATAAACAAAGGAGAATGTGTAGTGGCAAAGATCTGATTGTCCTGACTATTCTGCATAGCCCAGAGCAGCTTTTCAATCATCGCCGGATGCAGATGGATTTCCGGCTCATTAATCAAAATAATGTCATAATCCGGATGAAAAATATAAAGCAAGATCGTAAAGATACGCCGAAAACCAGAGCCCATTCGGTCAATGGTCACTCTCCTTTTTCCTTCGTATAATCCCTCATGCTCATAATTGATATCTAAAGCGTTTTGAGTGGCTGAAATTTTAGGAAAATGATCTTTTAAATTCTTAGTAAATTTTTCCAAAGCCAAACTAGAAGCGGATAAAGTCTGAAAATCCTCCTCAATTTGCTTAAAATCAGTAAACGCCAGACTATCAAGCCGTTTAATTCTCTGACCGGTAATTTGAGCTAAAAAACGGTTATAAGGAACCCGGCTGCTCATCTGACCACCTAACTGATGAAAAACAAACTCCCGTTCATTGTTTTTGACTGTAAACAAGCCCGCTTTGCTAGGCAACTGATATTTAGCTTGCTCATCATCGGTAAACACCAAATTTAATTCAATCTCGGCTTTATGATAAAACAGCGAGCTATCATTAGCTGGAGCAGTCAGAGCAAATTCAATCGCATCCAAAATATTACTTTTGCCAGAATTATTCTGACCAATAAAAAAATTAACCGGCAGACTATCTAAAACAATCGGTTGCTTAATGCTCTTATAATAATTTATTTTTAGTCCTCCTATTTTCATTATAATAAATGAATGTCATCTATTTCACTGAACTTGTTGTGTAACACAATATTTTCAATATGATAAGTCCCTAATTTTGGCGCGTCTAAAAATCCCTGCATCGCTGCTTCAGCCAGCCAGCCGGAATTTAACCACTCAAACAACCACTCATCAACATAGCGCGGATCTTCGCTGTCAATGCCAGCGCCGATAGCCAAAAGCCAATCGCGATTATAACGTTCCTGATAACCAATTGGTTCGGACATTAAAATCGGCAAACCCAAACCACTGTAAAAAGTCAACTCTGACGGCTTGGTCCATAAAATATCGGTGGTACGCAAAGCTTTATTAAAAACCCGAAAATAATTAATCTTATCTTCGGCGTAAATAAGATGGACATTATCACTTTTAGCCAAATGATTATCTCGGACTGCCTGCTGAAAAAATAAATAAACATCATTTCTTACTCCAGCTACTAAATTCAAACGCAATTTATTGCTCTTGATATGCTTCTTCAGCCGCTTCAGTAGGATGACTCCTAATTCACGTTGCGCGCCAGCTCCCCCAACCGCAAAAGTAATGGTCAGCGGATTCTTATTTTTTTTAATATCTTTAACCGGACATAAATAACTTTCTATAAGATTAGCATATTTTTTGCGATAAATTCCCTTAGGATCAAGATTATAAATTCGAGCGGCTAAATCTTTTTTAACAATAGTCTGTTTTGATCCCCCGATATTTTCTTTAGGTAAAGGAAAACCAGTAACAAAAATTTTCTCTTCCCTGACTCCATACAACTTCAAACGCTCTTTGACCCGACGATTGGGTACTAGATAATTTATGCGGCTTTTTTGGGGGTCAATCGGCGCCCAGGCCCGAGCCACATCCGCATCACAAACCACGCAATATATCTTACCTTTATATTTATGATATTCAGCCGCATAAGCTGGTACAAAAAAAGTAGTCAAAAAAGGCATAGACCGGTGAGTATTAAAATCATCAATTAATGATTTTACTAAACCTTTTTTAACTCGCTTAAAAAAATATTTTTGCTGACGAGAATTGGCTGATAAATCACGCCGCGGATAAAATGGTTCAATCTTCTGAAAATGATCCATCACGCCAAAAATAAACTTTCCAATCAACGGAAATCTTTTAAAGCGGGAAATCAATTCATACAATCGACGATCGCTTTCCCAGACGCTTTGTTCACTCCGACTAATACCCTGGTAATGATTAGCGTTAATAATACCCCGATAGCTGTTGTCAATAAAAGGATAAGCAGCCCGCTGATGACCATAACCCATATCAACAGCCACCACGTGCATTTTTTTTACTGGCGATGAAATTTGTTTTTGTTTTAGCATTTTAAATATTCTTTGTTTTAATTATACCATAAAAATACCCTACTTTTGCAGAATTCTTAAAACAATATAAACTAGACATAGACCGTAAAAACCATATTCTAAATTAACCAGACGGTGAACCATACCCGGTTTCATTAGTTCAAAAAAAAGTAAAATCAACCAGGTCCCCAAGGCGATGCTAAAAAAATCTCTCACTAGCAAATAACCAACCCTCATCTGCTTAAAAATAATTGCCAATTATTATCTAATCTCACGCTGGAAGTAGGACTTAAATCAGGGATAGATAATATCAAATCCACCTTACTGTTTTTGATTTGAGCTTCAGCTAAAGAAAAATCAATGGCTAAATCTTGCTCCATAATATCCCTAAAGAGCCACGAATTATCTGCTTGTCTCAAACCCAAACGCGGCTGAACATCAAAATTAATGCTCCCTTTAATAGTTAAAGTATCAAATTTTACTGGTAAATAAAACTGGAGATAAATCGGCTCACCTAAAACAACTAACTGCTCAGTATTATGATCAAATAGCGCTCTGGATTCCGGATACCAACCAGTAATGTCAGCTGAAATACTTTGACTGAAATCTAAATTATGAATCAATAGACGCTCAGTTACAATGCTTTTATTAAGCACATAACCAATAATAATAACGGCCACCATCAGCCAAAAATATCTAAACAAAGCAACTATTTTAAATTTATTAACTCTCATTAAAAAATAAGATAAAAATATACTTACTTATATTGTAGCAAAAAACAAATGTTTACAAAAGCGTATTATTCTAATTAAAAATGCGACATAGACAGATGATATAATTGGTTATGTAGAAATAACAATTAAACATCAAAATCTATGCCGCACTATGATTCTATCACAAAAATCAAGCTTTGTTGGAGCTT